>SDBU01000640.1_pt1 | contig 49188 bp, 37 predicted proteins | sample 2277071 | NCBI WGS metagenome assembly SDBU01 (sample SAMN10397929, study PRJNA504765) | marine sediment metagenome | isolation source: marine sediment core GS08_GC12, 126 cmbsf | place: Arctic Ocean: Gakkel Ridge, Loki's castle | collected 2008
GAGCCGTCGTTCTGGCCATCCGTGGCCCTCCATAAAAACCTTCGTCCGCCTCTATCGGCCAACACTGCAAAAAACCTCAAGTCAATTTTGCCGCCGTAGTTTTTTTCTCTCTGCGGTCTCTGCGCCCTCTGCGGTGAATTGTCCGGGCCAGGTATGGCATGAGCAGAAGCTTGGGCGTTTTTTCTAAATCACCGCGCGCAATGCTGCGCCACTGATCCGAGCCCCAGGGACAAGTCCCACTTGTGGGCGCCAGCGCGGGGTTGGGTACCGGTCGCGCGCCCTCCCGGCTCGGAAAGAACGGCGCGTAAACGCGCACGGTCATTTAGATTGGGGTAGCGTTACGGCACAACGTAAGCTCGAGAAACGTGACAATCCAGCAAACCCACGTCGTGGAATCGCCTCCAGGGTCTTGGAAGGGGATCGCAATCATGTAAAGAATTGTCGAGAGCCGCGTGCATTCGGGAGTGAAGCCTGCGCCCCGGCGTCGGCGGATCGCCCTCCAATTTGCTGCGGAACGGCTCAGCGGCGAATGGTGTCCATCAAGTCGGTCATTTTGTCTCGAGCGTGGGAATCCCCTGCAGCCTGGGCGGCTTCGATCCCCGCCTCCAAGGCGGAGCAGGCATCGTCCAATCGTCGCAGGCTCACAAGCGTGGTCCCTTTTTGATAGTGGGCCACGACATAACCGGGGTCGAGCTCGAGAACGTGATCGAAGCGTGCCAGGGCCTCTTCAGCCAGGCCCTCCTTCACCAGCTCCATCGCCAGGCCAAAGTTCAGGAAAACGTCGTCCGGGTGTTGCTCAAGCAACCCCTCCAGCTTATCGCGCCGTGACATCGTGCTCGCCTCCCGGCCGTCCGGGCCGCTGCCAGCCAACAAGCGGTGACCGCGACTCACCCCGGTCGCCCCTGCCGGTTACCGTTGATCTGCTCGGCACCCCCCGATAGAATCATTGGTGCCATGGAGGACAGTCTAGCTTCTCTTGCTCGTTGGGAGAAGTCTGCAGGAGAGGGAAACGCAAGAACGCAGAAACGCAAGAACGCAGAAACTTCGTAATTCGTAAAAGGCAAAGTCGCTGATGGCAGAGTTGGCATCACCGAAAGAGACGATCAGTAAGCTCCTTATCAACATGACCCGGTTGGAGGCGTCGGACCTGCACCTGAAGGTCGGCTATCCGCCGTACTACCGCGTCGCCGGTCACCTGCGAAAGGTGGACATGCCCACGATCCCCGACAGCGCATTCATCGAGAAGATGCTGGCCGACCTGGTCCCCGCGAAACGCCGGCACGAGTACGACGAGCGCGGCGACCTGGACTTCGCCGCCGAGGGCTCCGCCGGGGATCGCCTCCGGATCAACGTCTTTCGCTCGAGTAACGAGATGCACGCCGCCATCCGCAGGGTCCAGAGCAAGATCCCTTCCTTTGAGGAACTGACTCTGCCGGAGGTCTATAGGACCACGATCATAAAGAGCCTGGAAGGGCTCATCCTGGTCAGTGGGGTTACCGGATGTGGAAAAAGCAGCACGCTGGCGGCCATGCTCGAGCACATCAACCAGATGCGCGGCATGCACATCGTCACCATTGAGGACCCTATCGAGTTCGTCTTTAGGCCCAAGAAGTCGATCATCTCTCAGCGGGAGATCGGCATCGACATCCCCGACTACCACGAGGCCCTGCGCTACCTGGTCCGCCAGGACCCGGACTGCGTTTTCATCGGCGAGATGCGTGACCGGGAGACCATGCTCGCCGCCATCCAGTCCGCGGAAACCGGGCACCTAGTTCTCGGCTCCCTCCACGTCAGCGACGTAGCCCAATCCTTCGCCCGTATCCTCGAGTTCTTCCCCAGGCAAGACCACACCTTTATTCGGTCCTCGCTGGCGAACAGCTTGACCGCCATAATGTGTCAGAAGCTTCTGCCCGGAATCGAGACGGGAACACGCTACCCCGCCACGGAAGTCATGCTGAACAACTCGATCGTCAAGGACAAGATTCTCCATGAGCAGGACCAGGACTTCCCGGCCATCGTCAACCAGTGTTTCGAGGAAGGCATGCGGTCCTTTACCTATTCCCTGGCCGAGTTGATCGACAAAGAGCTGGTGCACTACGACACCGCCATGGACTACGCCCCAAGCCGGGAAGCGCTGGGCTCAGCGGTCAAGGGCATCAAGACCCAGGCCCAGACCCTTGTCGGTCGGGTCCGCGGGGGACGATAGTGCTGTGTTGCATGAGTCTCTTGACTACCCGAGCCGCGGGTTTCAGGGCGCGCACGCCCGCGCAGGCTAAAGCCTGCGGCTCGCCTGGTCACTCATAGCGGGTCCCCCACCCTCTCTGAAGGTGGTGGCTGGATGATACGACAAGGTTCGACGTTGGGCTGTGGATCATCGTATCCCCTACTTCGAAACGAGGTGGGCCGCCCACCCACCCATCCTCACTTAGACCGGATGATCTGGTCGAGCCTCGCGTCGTCAATGTCTGTGTCAATTTCCACCCAAAGGGGCAGATGGTCGGAGAGCTGATACGTAAACGCATCTCTATCCATGTCTACTCCTGGGTAGAGCTTCGCAATCCCGCCACTATAAAAATCCAACACTCCCCCACTTTTTCCGAGGAAACGCTCGGGATGGACGGGGCAGTGCAGGATTTGGTCATATCGCTTGTTCATCGCCAGATTGGATCCGTGATCGAGCTTGGCGAGCCCCGTCGGCATGCGAAGTCCGAACTGGGTGACCGCCTGGTAGAGTTCATCCCCGATGCGCGGGATGTTGAAGTCGCCCATGACGATGATGTCTTTGTCCACCCCGTACTTTGCTTTGCGTCGCTGCTCCACCCACTCGGCCAACAGAGTGAGCGGCCTGATGCGATCCGCCTTCTTCTTGCCCCAGCGGATGTGGGCGGTGATGAGCATGAAATCAAAATCACCGCAGCGAAACGAAGCGATGTAGGGACTGCGCCACCAGGAGAACCTGGGCACGTACTCTCCCGTTTTCTTGTCCTTCTTTCGCGGGGCGTCGGCCTCCGCCGCCAGACCGGTGAAGGTGACTGACCGTTTGTCGTATACGTAGGCGATGCGCTCCCGGTTTCCGCCGTGGTCCTGAATGTAATCGGAGAACACCGCCCGCCAGTATGGACCGAGGATGCGTAACACGGCGGCAAGGTCCGCGAGGTTTTCGCGTACTTCCGTGACGGCGATCAGGTCGAATTGCCCCAGAATCTCGGCGATGTAGTGAAGCGACGCCTTCATCCGGCGTCTCCTGCCGAACTCGCGAATGTTCCAGGTTGCGAGCGTCATGTTCTCGTCGAGCTTGGAAGAAGGTATCTTACCCGTCTCGATCCGCTTCCGCAGTTCCTTCAACCCTTTGGCAATCCGTCTACTTATGCGCCCGTGATGCATGAAAGAATCCTCCAATCAATTGTGGATACGTCGGACAGGTGCAACGAAGCAACACCTGCGAGCGACTTTCGCAACAAGGTCCGTCGCCCACCCTTCGCCGAACGGGCGAAGGATGGGGCACCCATGCTTCCGGTCGAGTGTCTTTGAGGTCTACGGTGAACTCAGCCCGTCCTGTCGCGTTGCCAGGGATCGTAAAGTCGACGTCACTTCGCCGGGGCACTCCTTCGCCTCCGGGGTCTGGTCTCGGAACTGGGTTCGGATTTGACCGGCCCGCCTCTCGGTCGCCCCATTCCGATAAAGAAGCTGTAATCTACTCCGTGCAGGACGACAAAACAAGAAAAGAAGCGGAAATGCGCCACGAATGCGAAACACACTGTGACAGTAAGATGGCACTGTAGCTCAGGCTTGCCCGTGCTTATGTTTCAAAATAGAGCGCTCGGGGTGATATCGTCCATCCTCTTGATGGGACTGTACCATCGTGGGAACGTCGCTTGCGGGTCCGGGGCGTATCCTGAAACTGGATTACTCCTCCGGTGAACGGCTGGAAAGCCGGTCTCACAGGAAGACCGGTCCCACAAGAAGACCGGTCCCACCGGAAAGCCGGTCCCACAGAGGTGGTTGGCGGCCTTGTCCGTGGCGGTCTCGTGCTCGCGACGCCACTGGTCGATGCGGAAGTCGATGTCGCCGATGAGGGAGTACCCCGCCGCGATGCGGGAGAGGCATGATCCTGGAGGGGTCGGACATAGTGCGGACTCCGACCTGCAGACTTCAAGAGGCTGAACACCGTCAGCCGGGCTCGTGAACTGGGGCTCGTGAACCGATCCGTATCACGCTTCACGCTTCACTCTTCAAGTTTCCCGCCACGTGTTGCGTCCGTTCGGAGGAAGTGTTAGGCTCCCCGCGTGATACTGATCATCGACAACTACGACTCGTTCACCTACAACCTCGTGGGGCGAATCGGGGAGCTGAAGATTTCGCGCCCGGTGAAGGTGATTCGCAACGACGCGGCTACGGTCGACGAAATCGTCTCATGGAAGCCCGAGCACATCATCGTGTCGCCGGGTCCGTGCACGCCCAAGGAGGGCGGAATCAGCGTTGATCTGATCAAGCGCTTCGCCGGGGAGGTGCCGATTCTGGGCGTGTGTCTGGGGCATCAGTGCATCGGTGCGGCCTTCGGCGCTCAGATCATCCGGGCGCGTCGGCTTATGCACGGCAAGACCAGCCCGATCAGCCACGATGGGAAGGGCATTTACGAGGGAGCGTCGAATCCGTTTGTGGCCACGCGTTATCATTCACTTGCGATCGACCGGGCGACCATCCCTCCAGAGTTCGAGATCTGCGCTTGGAGCGACCGCGACGAGCTGATGGGGATCAGGCACAAGAGCATGCCCATAGAAGGCGTGCAGTTCCATCCCGAGAGTTTCCTCACCGAAGAAGGTCCCTGCTTGATCGCCAACTTCCTACGGCAGTGAAGTGGCCGAGCAGAAGTGGGCGACCCCGTTTTTGCCGAGGAGCTGAGATGACCGTTGTATCCGAAACCGCTTTCGCGGCTGTCGCCGAGGTTGATCCCGAGATTTTGCCCGTACTGCAGGCTGAGGTCCATCGCCAGCAGAACACGCTGGAGCTGATCGCTTCGGAGAACCACGTTTCCAAGGCCGTGCTCGAAGCGTTGGGCTCGGTGTTCACCAACAAGTACGCCGAGGGTTATCCGGGCAAGCGCTACTACGGCGGGTGCGAGAACATGGACGGGGTGGAGGATCTCGCCCGCGGGAGGCTCAAGCAGCTCTTCGGCTGCGACCACGCCAACGTTCAGCCGCACTCGGGGGCCCAGGCCAACGCGGCAGTGTACCTGGCGGTGCTGCAACCCGGTGACACGATCCTGTCGCTCAGCCTGGCCCACGGTGGACACCTTTCGCACGGTTTGAAGGTGAACATGAGCGGCCTGCTCTACAACATCGTCCCTTATGGCGTGGACCCGAAAACCGAGCAGGTCGACTACGGCGAGATCCGGCGCCTGGCCCGCGAGCACAAGCCCAAGCTGATCATCTCCGGTGCATCGGCATACCCGCGCACGCTGGATTTCGACAAGTTTTCCCAGATCGCCGGCGAGGTCGGCGCGTGCCACATGGCGGACATCGCCCATATCGCGGGTCTGGTCGCCGCCGGGCTTCATCCCAGCCCGATTCCGAACGCGTCCCACGTCACTTCGACAACCCACAAGACCCTGCGCGGCCCGCGCGGCGGGCTGATCATGTGCAAAGAGGAATTCGCCAGGAAGATCGACTCGAGGGTTTTCCCCGGAAGTCAGGGCGGACCGCTGATGCACTGCATTGCCGCCAAAGCGGTGGCTTTCTGCGAGGCCCTCAAGCCCGAGTTCAAGGCGTACCAGCAGCAGATCATTGCCAACGCGCTTGCTCTTGCGGAAGGGCTGGTCTCGAAGGGCAACCGCCTTGTGTCCGGCGGCACGGACACCCATCTGATGCTGCTGGACCTGCGACCCGCCTACCCGGACGTTACCGGCAAGCAGGCGGAGGAGTGGCTGGGTGAAGCCTGCATCGTGGTGAACAAGAACATGATCCCCTTCGATGAGCGCAAGCCGATGCAAACCAGTGGCTTGCGCATCGGCACGCCCGCTCTAACCACCCGCGGCATGAAGGAAGGTGAGATGACCGCGATCGCCGGGCTGATCGATCGTGTGGTGCGTGCTCAGGGTGAACGAGCCGTGATCGAAGCCGCCCGCGGCGAAGCCCTCGAACTTTGCCGGCAGTTCCCGCTGGGGTGAAAACGCACAAACGCAGAAACAACAAACCGAACCGCGACCGTGAGGGAGCGGCCGGAGACGGAAACGTCGAAATGGAGAATCGGGTCCGTCAGTGCCTCCACGTCTGCCACGGGGGCGGGTGCTACCTGGGGGTGAGCGGATGATGCGAGCTCGACGGTTTCTGCTTTACGGACACCTTGCGGCCGCGGGGCTCGCGATGCTCGCCTCAGTCGGCTGTGCCGGTAACGCCTCCGTGCATATGATTCCGGTCAGCTCCCGAAAGATCAGCATGACCGGGGCGCTGGTCGTCCGGATCGACCCGAACAAGTGCTACTTCTGGCTTAGCGAGCAAGGGGAGATATGCATCGCGATGGGCCGAGCGAAGCGTTCGATCCTCGGGTCGGCCTTCGATCGAGAGTTCGCCTTGTCGCTGGTCTTGGAAGGCCTACCGGCCGGGTGGGGGCGGCAGTACCGGGTGGATCGTAAAACGCTCCGCGTTCGGCGCGACGCGGGATTCACGCACACCCGAGCGGCGTCGCTTTCGGGACTGGCCGCGGTGTACGACTACGGCGAGAAGCAGCTCCGCGGCCGGTTCAGAATCGCGGCAAAGCAGCAGTCATATTCCGTCCTCACCGGTTGGGCCGGCGACAGAAGCGTTCTTTACGTCGGCGAGTTTCGGGCGATCCGCGATCGCGCGGCGGGGGAGAAGATTCTCGCGTGGACCGCGGAGGGGAAGATGGCAAGAGCCCCGCCGACAGATCAGCCTGAGAAGACCAAGGCTGCGCCGCGGCCAGCGCGGTCAAGCCCGTAGGTCGGGCTCGCCCCAACACTCAAATGCGGTGTCGGGCGGGGCCCGACCTACCACGCTGACCCGAGCCGCGGGCTTTGGCCCGCCCGAACGTCCGCTCAGATAGACGCCTCCTACTCCGGTGCGACCGTCATCGCCCTCCGAGCAGCCGCGATATTCGCTTCGATTTGGGCGCGTTGCTGCGGACGGAAACGCCTGATGGTTTCCCATTCGGGTCTGGATTTATCGAGCTGCAACGCGCGCTGATAGGCGTCGATGGCGGCTCGAAGGCGATCGGACGTCCGCGCAGTCTGAAGCCTGCGGCTCAGGAGGAGGCAATCGCCCAGCGACACCAGACCGGACGGATCGAGCGGATACAAGACCAACGCCTCCCTGGCGGCCCGGACAGCCGCGTCGTAATCCTCAGCCCCGCCGGTGATCTTCGCCGTCGCCTGGTACGCCTGCATGAGACGTCTTTTTAGCTTGACGTTGAACGGGTCGCGCTCGATGGCTTCGGTGAGCGACTCAACGCCCAGTTCCAACGCCTCAACACGCTCCGCCGACGTGCCCAGAACCGGTGCGGACGACACCGCGAGCAGCCAATCGGCGCGCATGGCATGGGGCGTCGGATCCAGCGGGTCCGCCTCGGCTGCTCGCCGTAAGTAGCGATCGGCCGGCTGGTCACCGATCGTTCCAGGAATCCAGCGGTGCATCGCCTCGCGGGCCGTTTCGAGGCGGTGCGTTGCCCGCGCCACCGGAACGACCACCGCGATCGTCAGCAAGAGCAACACGGCTGCACATGCAAAGAGCGGAGTCCACCGTTTAACTGCGCAGCGCCCGATCTCGCCCGAAGCGGAGGTTTTGGCGAGGTCCTCCACCGAGCGGCGCTCGGCGATGCAATAGGCCAAGAGGGCAAAGCACGTGGTTGCACTTCCCGGCACAAAAGCCGCGAAGTTGATCATCTCATGCAGCACGAACGCGAGGAGTCCGACCGCCACGGCGGTGCCGACGACGCTCTGATACCCCGCCCTTCGGTCGCCGTTGGCGACCTCAGGACGGGCGTCGGTGAGGAAGCACAGGAATCCGATCAACCACGGCAGGCCGGTCATGACCGCAGCCACGTACAGGAAGCTTGCGTCGTCGCTCCCCAGCAGGGGCAAGCGCCCAAACACGACCACTGCTCCCAGTACCAAGACCCAAGGGATTCCCGCCAAGGACGCGACCTTGCCTTCCTGCGTCCTTGCCTTCTTGCCATCTGAATCACCGTGCGCAATGCCGCGCCGCTGATCCGAGCCCCAAGCGCCAGCGCGGGGTTGAGCACCGGTCGCTCGCGCTCCCGGCTCGGAAAGAATGGCGCGTAAACGCGCACGGTCGTTTGGCGTTTCGCAATTCGCAATTCGCAATTCGCAATTCCCGGTTCTCACCGATCTGGTGATCGCCCGCGACGCTCCGACCAGCATCACGACGACGCCGACCAGCCCCATGATGCCCCAGTCCGCCGCCGCCTGAACGAACAGATTGTGCGGGTTGGCGACTTCCTCGGGGCTCTCGATCGACTTGTAGGCGAGATAGTGACGTCCGAAGTTTTCGCGCCCCACACCCGCAAACGCATGATCCGCGATCAACCCGGCTGACGCCCGCCAGTACTGCCAACGGAAGTTCAGCGAAGGCCCGGGCAGCGCGCCGTGGCCCACGCCGTACCCCGCCACCGCCAGTAACCCGGCAACGGCAACGCACCAGCCGAGAACGAGGGCCCGGCCGCGATGAGCGGCAAACCACTTGGGAAATGCGCTGAGCACCATCCACAGGGCGATCCCGGCTGCCCCGGCAAGGCTGGCCCCAAGGCTACCGGTCAATGCGGCTGCCGCGATCATCAAGCCGGCAAGTACCCAACACCCCCCGGCCACAATTCGCCCGTGGACGCTGCCCGAAGTCCGCCATTTGCGAAGCGACAAACCAGCGGCCGCAAGTCCGCAGAGCACCAGGTACGAACCGGTCACGTTGCTGTGCGGCAGGTAACCGGTGGCCTCGTGTGCCAGCATCCGCCGTTCGAACAGCTCGACCTTGGCGGAATCCAGATCGACGCCTTGCCGGGCCCAGAACTGCTCCCTGATGCCCTGGTAGTGCGTCCAGGTATCGTCGAAGCTGACGAAGTACTGATCGAAGCACTGCACCGCCTGGGCGCTGGCTGAGGCCAGCACCCCCGCCAGAAGCAGGCGCCGCTGCCAACGCCCGCCCATGAGCTGCACGAGGGCGATGGTCAACACCGGGTAACACACCCAATCCACCGACGCGTTGATCGCCAGCCGCTTGTTCCCCGCGACCAGGCAGGACACACACGCCGCCACCACAACCAGGGCGGCTCCCCACTCAAGCCCGGTCCAGCGATAGCGACGCGGAGGGCCGATCGCCCGGGCGAGCAGCCATCCGCAGGCCGCCGCCAGAATCACAACGTCGAAAACGAGCGTCCGCAGCGGCGTCGGGTCGGTCAGCTCTCCGAGAGCCTCGGTCAGGCTGCTCCCTGCCGAGTCGTAGGTTTCCCCAATAAGAGGCCTGACAATCGCCACGGCGATCAGCAGGAACAGCGACAGGTTCTCGACTATCCTTCGCACAAGCATGATTCGCTACTATCGGGAGACTGTACCATCAATACAGAGTGTTCATCCAGTTCCGGCGCGGCGAAGGGCCGAGGAAGTCTGTTTTCGGATGGGTGGCACGGTCAAGGATCGGTCCGACCGAAGGGAGGATTGATCCTTGGCCGTGGCGAAACGCTTGGGCGGTTGCCCACGGCTCCGCTTGACCGTGCCACCCGGCCGCCGAATTCGCTATTCTGAATTCGCCATTCGCCGTTATTGGACACCTTTGGGCCGCGGACTACAATCGCAAGCTCCAAGGACAAGGCGAAGGTCAGTTTTTCAGGAACGCTGCACCAGTTGGCCAAGACGACTCCACCCAGCTTGACCGCCCTCGGGCGGGGATCTCTACCCGAAACGATCGAGGTCGATGGCCGCCCATACACCAGACGCAAGATCTTCAAGAACGATTTCTTCGCCGTTACCGCCATGTACGAGGGTGAGGCCGGTAAGGTTCTCCTCAAGGTCGGGCGGCAGGCGGGGTTTCTGCTTGTACCCCTGGGCTGGCTCGGTCGCCTCCTGGCGGCCCGCGAGCGAGCCGCCCTCCAGCGTCTGCAGGACGTTGACGGCGTACCCCGGCTGATCGGACGTTGGGGAAAAACCGGCATCATACGCGAGTACATCGAAGGCCATCCGCTTTCCCGAGGCGAACGCGTGCCCGATGACTTTCATCCCCGCCTGCGGAACCTCATCGAGAGGATTCACCAGCATGGGATGGCCTACGTCGATCTCGAAAAGCCGGAAAATGTACTGGTCGGCGACGACGGCAAGCCGCACCTGTTTGACTTTCAGATCTCCTGGAACATTCCGGCCCGTTGGGGCGGCGAACTCTGGCCCGCCCGCCGGCTGCGGCGGTGGCTGCAGGAAGGGGATCGCTATCACCTGCTAAAGCTGCAGCGCCGTACCAGACCCGACCAGCTCTCGCAAGAAGCGGCAGCCGCCTCACGCAAACGGCCGTGGTACCTGCGATCTTACGGAATAATGACCCGGCCGATCACCCGGCTTCGCCGCAGAGTCTTGAGCCGGGTGGACCCTCGCCGAAATGACGGCGAGCGCGGCCGGGTGACCGAAGACCAAACGTTCGGAGTATCGTAACAAATGCCTCTTTCGGAACATGATAGCGAGCGGGCCGACGCGTTTCTGACGTACATCGAGGACACCAACGCCGCCGATGAGCGGTACGGCATGCCGCAACGCCACCAGCGCGACGACGGAACCACGGTCGCCACCTGGTTTGAGGCCGGTCCGTCATGCTGGTTCGAGGTCGTGGTGCGCCCGCAGGTTCCGCAAGTCCGTGTCGCGTTCCTGACCGACGACCGGGAGACGAGCGAGGAACTCGAGCAGATCATTGAGGACTCCGAGCACACCATGGAGGAGTTCGTGGGCGCCGGTTTGCAAGAAGCCGGGCTTCGATGGTCCGACCCGCCGGTTGAGCATTACTGCGACGACGGGAAGTACTTCTACTTCGCCACCGCGCTCGATCTGGAGGACCCCGGCGACCTGGATGAGGACGCAACTCGTAACAAGACCCTGCGCATGCTCGAAGGCTACCTCATCGCCTTCGGCCCAGCCATCCTGATCGACGAGGAATAGGTGAAAAAGTAGAATGTCTCCTTTCGCCCGGGTTATTCATTCCGCAGAGAACGCAGAGCACGCAGAGTATTGTCAGGAAAGAAGTTGAGGCAAGAAACAGGGCGCCTCCCGTTTCGACAGCATGTGAATTCTCGCTCCCGGCGTAACTCTCGTAACTCTCGTAACTCTCTTCTCTGCCCTTTCTCTGCGGTCTATGCGTGCTCTGCGGTTAATTATCCAGGGTAGTCTAACGGCGAAGTTTGGCCTTGGCCGTGCCGCGTCCCTTCTGGGCCTTTTCGGCCGCCTTCTGCATTCGTTCCAGAAGCGACGGTTTGCGCGGGCCTCGCAGAGATTTCACGCTCGCGCCGGGGGCTTTGCCGTCGTCGCTGCGGGGTTTCTTGTGCAAGGTGCCGTCCGCCTCGCGCTGCCTGATGTGCTTACGGATATACCACTGCTCGATGGTTCCGAACAGCGAGCTGCTCATGATGTACAGGTTCAAACCCGCGGGCATATTGTAGAAGATCAGCAGCATCATGATGCTCATCATCGGCCCCATTTTCTGCATCATCTCCTGCTGCTGGCGCTGCTGATCGGTCGCGTTGGGGTTGGGCTTGGGTTTGGGCTGCAGCTTCTGCTGGGTGTACATGAAGATCGCAACGAGGATGGGCAGCAGATTGAGCGCCGTGATCTGCCACCCAAAAAGCGGCACGGTAAGCGGAACGGAGAACGTGTACAGCGCGTCCTGGGCGGCCAGGTCCGTGACCCAGGTGAAGTGGAACGGCTCATGCCGCATCAGGATGTTGTTTCCCAGGCTAAGGTAAAGGGCGATCCAGATGGGCATCTGAAGCATCATCGGCAGACAGGTGACGAGCTGGCCCGCGGGATTGATGTTCAGCTTCATCATCTCCTGGTTCAGGCGGGCTTTGTCGTTGGCGTATTTCTTCTTTATCTCTTCGATCTTCGGGGCCAACTCGCCCATGCGCTGCTGCATGCGCACCATGTTGACCTGCCCCTTCTTGGTGATGGGGTGCAGTAAGGTGCGAACGATGAGCACCATGATGATGATGGCCACGCCGTAATCACGGACCACGAAGAACAAGGCGTTGAGCAGCGAGATCATAAGCTCGACCAGGAAGGTGAACGTACACATCCCGAAGCCCTGGGCGATCTGGTAGTAGTAGTTCCTTTGGCTGTAGTCCGTCTCGCTCCGAAAGGTCCTGGCGTCTTTTGCGCCGAGGTAGATAGCCGCCGGGTAGGTCAACTTTCCCTCGGGCTGGATTGTGGCCTGGCGGGTGACGAACCGCAGTGTCGCATCGTTGTCGGTCAGCGCGTCGCCGTCCACGTCGATTCCGGTAACCTCGCTGACGTAGGTGGCCCCGTCTGAACCGTCAGCATTCAGCGGGGCGATGGTGCAGGTGAAGTAGACGTTCCCGGTAGCAGCCCACATGAACCTGCCGCTCTCGTCCGGGTTATTCGGGGAGTACAGAAGAATGGACAGTTTCTTGCAGACGTCGGCCGGATTCTCTCGGCTGCCCGCCACCCGCCCGTCCGAATCGCGAATCGCGAAGTCCATGGCGCGGTCGTCGAAGCGCGGGTTGACCCGAGTGATCCCCAGGGCACCTCGGGAGGTGACAATCACTTGGTGCGCCTCTGAGGAGAGGTTCTCCACGGTGAGCACCGAGTCTAGATCATGCCGGCCGGCTTCCGCCGGTTGGCGCGGAAGGGTGAAGGTGCGCGTGAGCTCGAGGGCGTCGACTCCACCCTTTTGAATCGTGAGCCGGAAGTCAACCGATTGACCCTCCGGGGTCTCCCTGACCTCGCCGACGTGCCATATTCGGTCGAGCAAGGGAATCTCGTCATCATCAACAGTGATCTTTTCGATCGGGAGGGAGCGGAATCTTCGGCCGTCGTTCGTCTCAATTAAGCTGAGCAGTTGAAACCGGGCGGGGGCGCCCACCTCCTGGGCATGATCCGTTATCCAAGCCGATTCGATCGAAGCTCCCTTGTTCGAGAGTTTCAGCCTCATCCGGTACGGCAAGTTCTCCCAGTCCTTTTGCGTTGGGTTTGCCGTGGCGTTCTCATCGCCGCCCGCCGTCAGGTTGGCTGCCCCCATAGCCAGGAGTTGTTCCTGGTCGGCTTCCTCGACGGTAAAGCCACCCGTGCCTGAGGGCTCGCCGGCCTTATCGCCCGGCGTGGTGGACACGTCCGCCGGACGGGTCCCGGTGGAGGTTCCACCGGCTGCGGGCGGTGGGGCCCCGCCCGTCTCCTGGCCGCCGGTCTCGACGCCGGTGGACGCGTTCCTGTCGCCCGATGCACCGCCGGGAGGCAGAGGGGGCAGCAGCTTCGACCCCACGACGATTACAAGGAGGAAGACGGCGGCGGCGATCAGAAGGTTCTTTATCGTGTCGCTGTTGTCCATCAGGTATGATTCTGCGGGCTATCGTCCCTCGTAGAGACGGCTTCCCAGAAAGTCGTCAAGCTCGGGCGTGTCGAAGATCTTGCGCGCCGCCTTATCGACGTCATACGCCAACCGGACGAACTCGAGCGTCGTGCAATACTCGTTCGCCCCCACCTCGGGAGGATCGTATCCCTCGGGAACTTCGCCCTTCTCGTAGACGATGATGTAGCAAAGCCGCGGGTCACGATCCCGCGGCTGACCGACGCTGCCCACGTTGATTATCGCCTTTTCCTCCGGGGTGATGGTGTATATGTTCATCTCCGGCAGCTCATCCGGCGGATCGAAGCACGGATCATCCAGAAACACGCCGGGAACGTGGGTGTGACCAATCACGCAGGCCATGTGGTTCGTCTCCAGACGCCGGAAGTTCTCGATGATCTTGCTCGGGTTGGTGTAGACGTCTTCGGGAAACAGGTATTCGTTGACCGGCCTGCGCGGGGAAGCATGGACCATCATAAGACCCTTGGCCTCGATACTCTGCGGCATCTTGCCGAGCATCTCCCACCGCCGGTCGCGCTTGGCCTTGTTGGACTCGTCCTCCATCACCTGGCGGGTCCAGTAAGCGGCCCGCTCGGCCCCGATGTTGAAATTCGTCGGTTCATACAGGACAGCCTGGTCGTGGTTGCCGCTCAGGCTTATCTCGCAACGGTCCATGATGAGATCGAGGCACTCCTTCGGGCTGGCCCCATAGCCGACAACGTCACCCAGGCAGTAGACCACCTTGATACTGCGATGATCGATGTCCTCGAAGGCGGTGGTCAACGCTTCAAGGTTGCCATGAATGTCTGAGACGATCGCAAACACGCTGATTCCGACTGAACAAGCCCACCTGTAGAAAAAACCCCGATTCCACGACCACGTGTCGGGTTCCCCACGGACTGTACGGGTGCGGCCATTCCCCGTCAATCCCTTGGAAGATCGCTCGCCCTTCATGGGTGCGAGAAGGGATTCTCGCACCAGCAGGAGAAGGGATTCTTGCACCCCCAGAGCCTGATAGCACATTCGTGCCGCTTTGGGACGAATCGTGCGGCCGGCTGTCAGAAGCTGTATGATCCCGGGCCATGACCGACTCGACTCCCCTTGAACCCTTGAGACTGGCAAGCCAGTTTGCTGGTGGTACGGGAGAAGCCCGTCGAGAGTCGCTTGGCGACTCGCGACCAGCAAACTGGCTTGCCAGTGTCAAGGGTGAATCGGCCTATGGGCTTGCGTTCGAGACCTCCAGCCTGCGAGGAAGTGTAGCTCTGGGGCGAGGGCCCGGTATTCTCACAACGCGCCGGTTCACCGAGACCCGCAGACACGCGGTAGACTTCCTCCCGGCGGTCGACGCCATGTGCAAGGCCCACGGAGTCACTCCGGCCGACATCGGGCAGGTCTTCGTCTCCGCCGGTCCGGGCAGCTTCACCGGACTTCGGATCGGCATCACCGCCGCCAGAATGATCGCCCTGGCGGTCGGGGCCCGGGTGGTGGCGGTTCCCACCCTGGAGGTCATCGCCCAGAACGCCGTCGACGCGTCCGACCCGCCTCAACGCCTCGTCGTGATACTCGATGCCAAACGCAGCCGGGTCTATGCCGCCACGTTCGTCCGCCAGGGGCCGGGGTACCTTCCCGAGGTGCGAGAAGAGATTCTCGCACCGGCGGTGGAGGCGGACCCGGGACGGTATCTGGCTGATTGCGGACCCCATTGTGCCGTCCTGGGTGAGGGCGTTGTCGGCCATCGATCGGCCGTCGAAGCTTCGAGCGTGCGAGTACTCCCGGAGACGCTATATCCAGCCCGCTGCGAAACGGTCTATCGTCTGGGCTACGCTCGCGCTGCCCGCGGGCAGTTCGCCGACCCCCGCAGCCTGGTGCCGATCTACGTCAGGCCTCCCGAAGCCGAGGAGAAGTGGGAGAAGCGGCAGCGAGACCTCGGAGCGCAGGCGTAGCGTAAGGTGTGTCCCGCACGCACCTTCTACACACATTGTCGAACTCGCGCCGGGTGCCACCCGCCCGGAGGTGTTGGCCCGTGGAGCGGCGCAGGGCTACAATCGGGCCATGCGCTGCGAGCACTGTGATTACCTGCTGTTCAATCTGCTCCAGCCTGTCTGCCCGGAGTGCGGCCGATCCTTCAGTATCGAGCAGTACCGCTTTGACCCCGGTGTGGTTTCCTTCAACTGCCCGCACTGCGATCAGGAATACTACGGAAACGACGAGCAGGGCCTGCCCTTTCCCAGGCAGTTTGAATGCGTGAAATGCCGTGGGCCGCTGACCCTGCAGGACCTGCGCGTGGTCCCCAAACGTGAGGACGCCCAAGGCCGGCCCGCGGTCGGTTCCCCCTGGGACTATCGTCAGCGCCTGGGAACGCGCAAGGCGTGGTGGGACACCTTCGTGATGACCCTGATCAGACCGGGGCGGCTGTTCCGCACCCATCAGGGAACGTCCAACTGGGAGGCCTGGCGCTTCGCCACGATCAGCAACTACATCGGGATGCTCCCGTATTTTCTGTTCTTGGGCGCGCTCATGTGGGGCATAGGAGCAATAGCGACGAGGACCGGTGGCGGGCCTGGTGGGGCATCCCCTTTCGGTTATCTTGCAGCCTTCTATGTCTTGATGGGGTTGTTTGGCCCGCTGGTGTTTCCGGCGACCGGGGCGGCCATCAGCGCCGCCTGCATCCAGCTCGCTCTGCTGGTGCTGGCCCGCGATCGCAAGACCATCGGTTACTCGTATCGAGTCGCGCTATACGCTCAAGGACCGTACGCCCTCGTCCTGGTACCGATCTGCGGTGCATATGCGGCCAGCATCTGGGCGCTCGTCACCATGATCATCGGGATCAAGGAGGTACACAAGATCAGCGGATGGCGGGCATCGATCGCGGTGCTCTGGCCGGTGGTTCTGCTCATCGGCTTATACATCGTTGTGCTGGTTCTGATTTTCGTTTAACGAGATGCGCAGGGCTCCCCGGGAATTACGAATTACGAATTACGAATTACGAAACGGCGGACGTCATCCTTCCGGGTCGTAATTCGTAATTCGTAATTCGTAATTCTTTCCACGCATCAGCTACCGGCCTTGCCGCAGCACTGCTTGTATTTCTTCCCGCTGCCGCACGTGCAGGGGTCGTTGCGTTTGGGCTGGCCGTCCGAGCGAATGGGCTCCGTCGGCGGGGGGAGCGGTTGGTCGTCCGCCCCGGGCAGTTGCTCTTTGTGCCTCTTCTTCAGCTCCTCCCGGCGATGAAACCGATCGCCAGCGGGATCAGTTTGTTTGTTTTGCATGGTCATCATCCAATGAATTCAATTTCCCCCGGATCGGGTATAAGGCCCGCGTCGTGACCTCGGCGAAGCAGCTCGCGGACCGCGTGTCGGCCGGTCTCGCCGTAGTCAACGGTCCACTCGTTGACGTACATGCCGACGAACCGATCGGCCAGGTCTTTGTTCATGTCCCGAGCGTACTGCAGGGCGTGCTCGACGGCCTCCGCCCGGTGAGCAAGGCTGTAGACGATGCTCTGCTTGAGAATCCCGGCGATCTCGGTCATCGCCTCGATACCGTGATCGCGGCGGATGCAGTTGCCCCCCAGCGGCAGGGGCAGGCCGGTCGTGCGCTTCCACCATTCGCCCAGGTCAACCACCTGGTGCAGGTCGTGGTTGGCGTAGGTGAGCTGGCCCTCATGGATAATCAGACCGGCGTCCGCCCGACCCTCAGCCACGTGTTGCATGATCCGGTCGAACATGACCACTTCGTGGTGGAAGGAAGGGCAAAGAGGATCTTCGCCCTCCGGTCCCAGGAGCAGATTGAGGGCCAAAAGAGCGGTGGTGGTCGCACCCGGGACGGCGATGGTCTTGCCCCGCAGGTCCTCCACCCCCATGGCCCGGCGGGCGACAACCAGCGGGCCGTATCCGTCGCCCATGCTCGAACCGCAATTCGTCAGGGCGTAGGAGCCGGCCACGTACGGGTAGGCGTGGATGCTGATCGCGGTGACGTCCAGCTCCCCCCGCATCGCCCGATCGTTGAGGGTCTGGATATCCTGCAGGACATGCTCGAACGTCCATCCGCGGGTATCGATCCGCCCTGTAGCCAAGCTGTAGAACATGAAGGCATCGTCAGGGTCGGGGCTGTGGCCCAGGGTAAGGTGTCTGGATCTCATCTGATTGAGGATTGTAGATTGTCGATTGCAGATTGTCGATTGCTGAGAAGTTGTCAGTTGTCAGTTGTCAGTTGTCAGTTATCCCCAATTCGTCTGGACTCGCCGGCCGGGAACCATTAGACTCACGGCGGTGGAGCGGGGCAAGTCGCATGTGGGACCGGGAAGTCGCATGTGGGACAGGCTTTCCAGCCTGTCGCCGGCACCGGCAAGCTGGTCTGCCAGTGCCGGATGGCAGCGACCGAACGGGAAATCGATCCCACACAGGGTGAGCCGGCAGGATGCAGCTCGAGATCACTGATCTACGCACGCTTGGTGATGAAACGCCGGATGTCCGGAGGATGGAGTTCCACAACACGCCGGTGGCGATCGGCTCGCACACCGGCAGCGTCGTTCAGCTTCCGGACACGGACATAGCCCCGTACCACGCCATGATCCTGCCGGTCGGGGAGGACGAGTGGGTCTATCAGCCGACCGTACTGGACGGGAAGGCAATCATAAACGAGGAGCCGGTCGAGGGGCGAGTGGAACTCGAGGACGGCGACGTCATCGAAATCACCCACTTCTCGATCAAGTTCACCCTCGACATGGCCCCGGAGCTGGTTTTGCCCCAGCCCGGAAACGTCGGCCAACTCGCCAGGATTCGCGACTATCCGCTACCACCGCGAAGCGAGGTACGCAAGCCGGACTACGACGTATCGCTCACTCCCGCGAGGCAGAAGACGCTGGCCGCTTTCGGCCTCGAACTGCGCTCCTGCCGGGACTTCGCCCGGCTCTTGGAGTGCACCGTGGGGATGTTGCTTGGAGAATTCGGGGCCCGGACGGTTTGGATGGGTGTAAGAAGGGACGCCGTCGGGCCCCTGGAGTCTGTCCACGGCAGAAGCGATCAGGGCGAGAACGTCACCGAGCCGAAGAAGATCGACACGTTCACCTATCGCTGCCTGACTCGCCATCAGTTCATCCGGGTCCCCAGGACCGGCGACCGGGAGACGCAGTCTATTCTGGCAGTACCCATTCTCGGAGACCGAGGGGCCCTGGGGCTGATCTACGCCGATACCCGCCGACGAAGACACGTATTCGACGACGCGGACCTCGATTTCGTGACCATGGTGTGCAGCCTGGTGGTTCCCCATCTGGAAGCGATCATCGGGGAGCAGCTTGACCAGCGCGCGGAGCTGCAGGCCGGCGAACTCTCGCTGCTTCAGGCCGTGCAGGCCCAGCTCGATCCGCACAGTGTGCCTCACTGGCCGGAGTTCCAGGTGGCGGTGTACGCCAAGCCCGGTCTCGAACACGTCGGCGACATTTACGACATCATGCGTCTGCCCAACGGTCTGGCGGCACTGCTAATCGGGCACGTCCGGGCCTCGACGACTCGGGCGGCTCTGGCGATGACCGAGGTGCGCTGTGCGTTTCGCATCGCGGGTCTGCACGCCGACCCGCCGCACATTCAGCTTAAGGCCCTGAACTGGCTTCTCTTCGACGAAAAGGATCCCTGCGCCCTGCATATCGCGGTCGTGGTGACCAATCCCAAGACCGGGGCGGCGGAGTTCTGCACTGCCGGCGATATCGGGGCTCTCATCGTGGATTCCCGCGGGAATCCTCGAACGCTGACAAACCCGGACGCTCCGCCGGTCGGCACCGCCCGGGGTTTCGAATACAGCGGCTCATCCGAACGGATCCGCGGGCAGGAGATGCTCGCCCTGTACACCCCGGGATGCGTAACGACCCGCAACGCCTTGGGCGATGCCATGGGCGAGAGCCGGTTCATCGATGCCCTTTGTGACGGATTCGGCCAGCCGGCCTCGGCAGCCCTCGATGCCCTCCTGGCGGACAACGCCGCCTTCCTCAAGGATGGGCGCCCGCCGGCCGATATCACTATATTGGTTGTGCATCGGACGTCCGAGGCGCCCGCGTAGGCCTACTGCCAACATGTAACAATTCCGTCACAGCTTATTGAGGGTAGTTGTGGCTTGTTCGGCGGTCAGGTACACGGTACAATTGAAGGATAAGATGGGGGTGAAGTGCTCCCAAGGCTGGTTAAGGGAAGGATCTTGAAAGCCAAGGTACTGACGTTCGGTCTGTGCGCGGTATGCGGACTCGGCTGGTCCACCGGCTGCGGTTCCGCAACCTCGGACAAAGATGCCGCTCAGGCCAAGGAGGCTCCCCGCTGCATTAGCCCCGAGGAGGCGGAGCGGATGGCCGATCAGGTGCTCGAGCTCATTAACCTGGAACGCACCAGCGCAGACCCGCCCCGTGCCCCGGTCACCAGGAACGCCAGACTAACCAAAATCGCCAGTGAATACGCCTGCCTCATGATCGAGGAAGGCTTCTTTGGGCATCGCGACCCGATAACCGACCGCGGACCGCGCGAGCGGGCAATCGCCGGCAGGTACTATTTCTTCTACGCGGTCGGCGAGAACCTCGCTACGGGTCAGGAGACCCCCCCTGAGGTCATGAAGGGGTGGATGGAGAGTCCGCTACACGCCGACATCATCCTCGACCCGGCATGGAAGGAAGTCGGCGTCGGCGTCCGCGCCGGCGGGGAAGACGGCATTCACTGGGTACTCGAGTTCGGCGACCCGGCCAACTATTAGCCCGCTACAACCAGCCCCATGAGTGACAATCCGTCGCCTGTGCGTTCGCAGCTTGACCCCAGACGGAAGCGGCGGCGCAAGGGCATCCGTGTGCTCGTCACCGGGCAAGTGGGGCTGGACAAGAAGCCATTACTGACCCGAGCGGTGTCCCTCGCCAGCGAGCACGGCCACCACATCACGCTGTTCAATGTCGGGGAGTTGATGTGCGCCGAGGCCCCGGACATCGTCCCCAACCGCATACTCGACCTTCCCAGACAAAGACTGACCGCATTAAGACGAAGCGTGTTCAAAGACATCCTCAGTGCAGCCGACTCCGGGGTGGACCTGATCGTCAACACCCACGCGACGTTTCGCTGGAAGCACGGCCTGTTCCTGGCTTACGACCACAGCCAGATTGCCCAGCTTGACGCGGACCTCTACGTCACTCTGGTCGACAACGTCGACGCGGTGCACGAGAGGCTTAAGCGAGAGCACGAGATCCGCCACACCTTGAAGGACATCCTGGTCTGGCGGGAGGAGGAGATCGTGGTGACCGAGGCGATGGCCGAAGCTGTCGCGGGATATGGTAACACCTGTCTGTTTTCGCGCGGCGATCTGCGGATCACCGCCCAGTCTCTTTACCGGCTGATGTACGAGCCGAACCGCAAACGGGTATATCCCTCGTATCCGATGACCCACGTGCTGGATCAGCCCGATATTCTCGAGGAGATAGCCGGCTTCCGCGGCGCTTTGGCTGAACACTTCATCACCTTCGACCCGGCGGATCTCAACGAGAAAAGGCTGCTGGTTGAGGCCCGAAAGGCCGCCGAAAAAGGCCGGGATCACCTAGTCATCCAGGTCGGGGACCGGGAGGTGGAGCTGAAGGTCGACGAGGTCATGTGCATCGCTCCAGACATCGACGCCCAAATCTATGCCCGAGATTTCAAGCTCATCGAACAGTCGGACATGATCGTCAGCTACATTCCGAAGCTGCCCGACGGCAGACCGGCCCTGTCGTCCGGTGTCGAGCGCGAGCTGCAGCATGCCTTCGAGAGCACCAAGGAGGTCTTCGTGATCTGGCGTCCGGACTGCGAGCCTTCCCCGTTTGTGACCGAGACCGCCACCGCGGTCTTCAAGTCCGTTGATGAACTGTTAGCCCATTGTCACGTGTGCAGGTGACTGGCGGTGGTCTTCTGGTATACTATCGTGCTGTTATGCTCGGGCCGGTCGGAGGTGTGGAACATGGGCGTGCGGTGGTCAACTCGATTGGCAGGTGTGGTAATGGTCTGCATGGTGACAAGCTCAGTCGACGCGGTGAACCCCGACCCGAAGATCCGACCCGCGCAAATGGCGGGGAGCTGGTATCCCGGCGACCCGGAGGTCCTGGCTAAGCAGGTGGACGAGCTGCTCGCCAGCGCATCTTCGCCCGGCGTCACCGGCAAGCCCCTCGCGGTCATCGCACCGCACGCGGGGTACCGCTACAGTGCCCCCGTCGCGGCAGCCGCATATCGCTGCCTGAAGGAACACTCGTATAAGCGCGTCATCGTCCTGGCCTTTAGCCATCGCATGTCCCGTTCGTATGACGGCGTGGACGTGCCCGGCGAGCTGACTGCCTACGAAACACCCCTGGGCCGGGTCCCGATCGACCGGGAGGTGTGCGATCGCCTGTTGGCCCGGGGCGTCTTCTCTTCACATCCCGACGTCGATCGCGGCGAGCACTCCCTCGAGCTGCAGCTTCCCTTCCTCCAGCGGGTCCTGAAGGACTTTCAGCTCGTGCCCCTTCTGGTCGGGCGGATGTCGGATCGTGCATATGTCGAAGCCGCCGAGGCGATCATCCCTTTCCTCGACGACAGCACTCTGCTGGTTGCCAGCAGCGATTTCACCCACTTCGGCACGCAGTTCGGGTATCAGCCCTTCACCGACGACGTGCCCGAAGGGATTCGCAGCCTGGCCGAGCGGGCGGCTGCTCCCATACTGCGGGCCGACTACGACGGCTTCGTGAATCACCTCGTCAAGACCAAGGACACGATCTGCGGTCGCGGGCCCATTACGCTGCTTCTGCGTATCTTCTCGATGCAGGAAGGCGCCGACGGCGTGCGGACAGCCTTCGACACCTCGGGTAATATCACCGGGGATTGGAGCAGCAGTGTCACATATCAGTCATTCGTGCTGACCGGCTGCGCAGGAACGCTCGCCGACAAGGCCCGCGGTGAGCTGCTGCGACTTGCCCGGCAGACCGTCACGGCTCAAATCAAAGGCGAGAAGCTGCCCGCAACAGATGCTGGAAGCGTCTTGGAGGCGGTCCGGATCGACGGTGCGTGTTTTGTTACCCTGGAAAACAAGGGCCGCCTTCGCGGGTGCATCGGCAACATGATCGCCCGTGGGCCGCTGTATGAGGCGGTGATCCACAACGCGGTCTCCGCCTGTCAGGATCGTCGGTTCCTAAGCAACCCGGTGACGGTTGACGAGCTCGATGAGCTGCACATCGAGATCAGCTACCTCACGCCGATGAAACGCGTGGAGAACATCGAGGAGATAGTCGTCGGCCGACATGGATTGCTTATCTCGATGGGCCAGCGGCGCGGGGTGCTTCTTCCCCAGGTAGCCGCCCGCCGCGGCTGGACCCGCGAGGAGTTTCTGGCTCAAACCTGCCGCAAAGCCGGCCTACCCCTCGATGCCTGGAAAGACCCCAGCGCCCGGATAGAGTCGTTCGAGGCGGAAGTGTTCGGCGAATAGGATCAGGTAGACACTAGTGTACGGTCGGTCGAAGAAGACCTTATGGCGGAGGAGAGCACGCGACGAGAGTTTCTTGAACGGGTCGGCGCCGTGGCTGCGGGCGCTGCGCTTTCGGGGCTTGCCGGACCGGAGCTTGTACTCGCTACGGACGGAAGTTCCGGGCCCGCTCCGCGGGTGGCGATTGCCCGCGATGATGCCCTGACGCGGGGCCGGGTCGACGAGCACCGTGATCTGCTGCGGGCATTGCTCGATGCTGCGATGCAGAAGGTGACGGGGGCACCCGATGCCGCTGCAGCCTGGCGGGCGGTTTTTGGCCCCAAAGATCGGGTCGGCATCAAGGTCAACACGCTGGGTCGATCCACTCACCCGGCTGTCGTGGACGCGATCGTTGCGGGGCTCCGGTCAGCCGACGTGCCCGCCGAGAACATCATCATCTGGGACCGTTTCGACGTGGAGCTGGCTCAGGCGGGCTATAAGCTCAACAAGTCCGGCAGCGGGGTGCAATGTCGCGGCACGGATGGCGAGCGAATCGGCAGCGGCTATCAGCGGGACATCGAGGTCAGCGGAGAGATCGGCTCGTGCTTCTCGCGCATCGTGGCTGAGGAAGTCACCGCCCTGATCTGCGTTCCGGTGCTTAAGGATCACAGCCTGGCCGGGGCTTCTTTGGGGATGAAGAACTTCTACGGGGCGATCCACAACCCCAACAAGTATCACGATCGCAACTGCGACCCGTACGTGGTCGACGTGGTGTCGCATCCGTTCATCGCCCCGAAATGGCGGTTGACCGTCTGTGACGCAACGCGCGGGCAGTACCACGCCGGGCCGACGCGTCATCCCGGCTACACCTGGCCTTTCGGTGGGTTGATCGTCAGCCGGGATTTTGTAGCTGCCGACGCCGTGGCTGCGGATCTGCTGTGTGCGCAGCGTAAGGCGAAAGGGCTCGCATCGCTGGCCCAGGAGAAACGACCGGCGAGCCACATCGCCACCGCGGCGGCTCGCGGGCTGGGCGTGGCGGACTTAAACAGGATCGAACGAATCGAGGTCTGAATGGATCATCCGGGAAATCTGTTTTGCGAGCCGACCCGCCGCGACGTGATGCGTTGGGGCCTGGCCTGCGGGGCGGCGGCGACGCTGTGTCGAGTTGATGGCACCTTGGCCCAGGACGTCGCCGGAACCGGAGCCCTGACCGGCCCCAAACTCGAGGGCGTGATCCGCCGCAAGGCGATGTTCTGGGAAGAGCTGCCGGAGAATCACGTCAAGTGTGTTCTGTGCCCGCGCGAGTGTGACGTGGCCGAGGTCGAGCGCGGCTACTGCGGCGTGCGCGAGAATCAGGAGGGGAAGTATCAAACACTGGTGTACGGGGCCCTGTGCTCCGCGAACATCGACCCGATTGAAAAGAAACCGCTGTTTCATTACCTGCCGGCCACGACGGCTTTTTCGGTCGCCACCGTCGGCTGCAACATCGAATGCAAGTTCTGCCAGAACTGGCAGATCAGCCAGTTTCGCCCCGAGCAGGTCGACAGCCGGCACGTGCCCCCCCAACAGTTGGTGTCCGCCTGCAAGGGTCGTGGATGCCCGACCATCGCCTACACCTACTCCGAACCGGTGATCTTCTACGAGTACATGCACGACTCCGCCAAGCTCGCTAAAGAGCAGGGCGTCGGCAGCGTGATGATCTCCAACGGATACATTCAGGAGAAGCCGCTGCGCCAGCTCTGTGAGCAGCTCACCGGGGTCAAGATCGACCTCAAAGCCTTCACCGAGAAGTTCTACGCCGACACCTGCGCGGGTGAACTGAAACCGGTTCTCGACACGCTCGAAATCCTCAAGGATATCGGCATCTGGTTTGAGATCGTCGTGCTTGTCGTTCCCACGCTGAACGATTCACCCGACGAGATCAGGGACATGAGCCGGTGGGTCATGGACCACCTCGGCCCCGACGTGCCCATGCATTTTACACGTTTTCACCCCACCTACAGGATTAAGAACCTGCCGCGCACGCCGGTGCCCACCCTGGAGCGCTGCCGCGAGATCGCCCTGGAAGCCGGCGTGCATTACGTCTATTGCGGCAACGTGTCCATGCATCCCGGCGAAAACACCTATTGCCATAACTGTCAACATGAATTGATCGGGCGCATGGGGTTTCGCATCCGATTCAACAGGATCACCAACGGCAAATGCCCTAAGTGCGATACGAGCATTCCCGGGGTCTGGTCGCAAGAGCTGGCACTGGCCTTCAGACCGGGCGAGCGCCCGATCTCTTGACAAAGGACGGTGCGGGCGGTGCAACCAGGGTGCAGCCTGCGGTGGGACCGGCCGGGAAGCGGGTCCCACAGGTCGACTCAATTACCGGAAAGGTCCTTGATGAGCCTGTCGTACTCCGGGACCCGGATAAACGTCGTGTGGTCGTCGGCGAAGAGGAAATTGCCTCCCTCGCCGCCGTGGTTGGATTTGGGCTCGTACATCGCCACCGCGAGATTATCCACCGGGCCTGCCGGGGACGACACATAAATGTAGTTCGATGTTGCGAGCCCGGAACTCGGACAGATAAGCTGCCTCTCGGCAACCATACCCTGCTCGACCATCCACTCGAGTGTAGAAACGCCCTCACCGGGGTGCTCATGCATATATATCTTGATCGTCGTTCCGATCCCCTTGATATTGGAGGCGCACACAAGCCTCTTGGAGAGCTCCCGGGCGCGCGACAACGAGGGTAGCAGGATTGACAACATCAGGGCCATGATCGGGATCATAATGATGCCCACCCCGCCACAGACCAGCCCCCCGACGGCCATCCCCCGTCCGCCGTATCGCCGAGGTTCATTGCTGATCCGGTTGAGGGCGACGATTCCCATCACGATGGCGGCGATTGCCCCGACCACCGGGAAGATGGTAAGCCCAGCGACGCCCAGCACCAGGGCCGCAACCGCCATGCCCGTCTGTACGGGCTCCCCTGCGGGCGGGTAATCGACATGCGGTTGGGGCGGCCGAGTCGGTGGTGTGGGTGGTATCGGTTGATCGCTCATCCAGGTACTCCTGGTGTATTCAATTGCTCCGAAGTTGCCGCCCGCGCGAGGGACTTCATCAAGACCTACGAAAGGGCAGATCCCGCAAACGATCACCGGGCTAGTCCGAGCGATCGGTGTCGGACGAGGCAACCCGGTCCTGCGTCCCGCCGGTCAGCTCGACAACGTCGCACCACGCGTCCTCGCGTGAAAGGCCCAGTGTTTTCAGTGCCTTGAAGGCGACGCTGCCGCGTTCTTTGAGCAACGCCAGCAGCAGATGCTCGGTACAGAGCTGTCTGGCCTTGAGCTGTTGGCACTGCTCGATGGCCACCGCCACCACGTTCTTGAAGTGAGGCGTGCCGGGAAGGCGCCCGAAAACCCAGGTTTCCTCGAGGCGCTTCTTCACCAGCTTGTCGACTTCCGCCCGCAGCTTCCGGGCGGTAATGCCCCGCCCGGCGAGCACCGCCGCACCCAGGCCGGTCCCTTCGCGCTCTATCGCCAGGAGTATGTGCTCGGTTCCGACGTATTCCTGGTCGTACTCGCGGGCGATCTTGTTGGCGAGCTTGATCACCGCCGCGACGCGCGGGCTCGACTTGGGCAACATAGGTTCACTGTCCTCCCGCGGCGCAGTCAGCCGCGCCGTCCACACCTGCACCGGCAATTACATTCCATGCTTCGCGGGGGGATCTCCCGTTCGCCCGGCGACCGGTTCCCGCGCCTCCATCGCAGCCTCGGACCGCGATTTCATGTAATCATACCCCAAGCTGATGACCGCGACAATGATGGCTGTAACCAGCGTGATCTTGATTATCCTCAGGCGATTGCGGACCTCCTGGTCCCGCCATTCGCCAAGTCGCCGGTCGATCTCGTCCAGCTTGGAGTCGATGCGCCGTTCAATCTCGTCGAGCTTTTCGCCGACGTAGAGGTCAGCCGCCCCGCGAAGCTTCTGGGCGATCCCGCCCACCACACCGACGTTCTCGATGGTCTCTTTGAGGGATGAGCCCTCTTCTTCGGGAAGGAACTGGTAGTCGCCCTCGGGGTTTCCGCCCTCAACGAGTCTGGTCAGCAGTGACCCGACGACCGAGCGACGCTTGGCCTGGACCCGTGCCCACAGGCCCGCCTTGCGGCGCAGGCGCTTCTCGATCGTTGTGCGCTGATCGCCCTCCTGCAGTTCCACACCGTGCAGCCGGGCGAGGGCGGTAAGGCCCCGATCCGACAACCCGTCGAACCTGGGCTTGACTATCGTGGCGATGTATTGGGCAAGCTGCTCCTTGCCTGCGGACCGCCGGACCGGCAGGCGGGCCCACACCACCACGTCGATCAGGGCTGCGTGATCGAGATCCGCGAGAAGTTTTTGACGTTCGCGAATGATCCTGAGGAGTTCACCGCGGGGGGTGTTGGCCTCCGCACAGAGACCCAGCTTCCGACCGTAGTGCCACAGCTCGTCGCGCGGCAGGTCCGCCAGCGACGCAGAGGAAATGACGGGACGGTCGACCATGATGCCGCGGAGATTCTATCACCAGTGAAGCGACAGCAACAGGATCAAGATAAGGACCAGCCCCCCGACGGCGAGGAATTCGAACAGGAATCGCCGAAACCGCAGCCGAAGCACCAGGACGATCAAATAGCGCTGAAGCAACGCCGAGCCCAACCGCCCGTCGGCTCCCAACCCATGAAATCGCCAGATGAGCGTAATCAGCTTGACCGTGCCGTACACGCACACCAGCACAGCCAGCATAAACCGGTAGAACTCGAACAGATCAAATCGATGCACGACGGCGTACCGCGCCAGCGGCGCTTCAGAATCCAGTTTCTAGTTTCTAAAGCGGCGCACCCAGGCCAGGGACATGGCAGCCATCATCACAAACAGCGGCGCCAGGCCCAGGACGCCGCACGGCGGCCCGGATGAACCTGAACCCTGGGGCCCAAAGTCCAGCGGGGGCGGCGGTTCGACGAACGGGACCCCGGGAAGCACAGTGATGGTACGGCTTGCCGTCGACGTTACCGTGGCCCCTCCCGTGGTGAGGAAGGTGGCCGTCGCCGTTATGGCCAACCTGAGGGTCAGACCCGTCTCGTTGCCGTAGGTGTGCGGAACAACGATGCTCGTGGCCCGGATTCCGTCACCAAGGTCCCACACGACCGACTGGAGCGTCCCGGCGAGCAAGTTCGCACTGACACTGAGTTCCACCTCGAAAGGCGAGACACCCTGGTCCACGTCTGAGCCCGGCGTTCCCGGAACGCCAACGATGATGTTAATGTCAGTGTCCCCGACCAGGCCGCCCGAGCCGTTGTCTCCGGCCCCCTCCACCTGGATGGTGACCTCCGCATACCCCCAGTTGCCTTCAACGTCATACATGGTCAGCCGGGCGGTGAATACCTTGGCCTCGCCCGCGTCTGCGGTGTAGGTATGAAGGACGCTCCTATCCGTGGAGTCCACGCCGACGCCGTCGGAGATGTCGAAGTCCCAGGAGGTCCGACTCTCGTCGATCGTGATGGAGCTCACCGCATTGCCGCTGAACTGAACGGTCAGCGGAGACGTCCCTTCGAGGGGTATCGCATCGATGGTGACGAACGGATGTTCCTCCTGCGGACCTTCGGTCCCGCTATCGGAAAAGCTCCCGAAAACCGGCCCGGAGTCCAGGACGTTTCCGTCGGGGGGGACGTACACGCCGTAGGAGTACCGCCCGATCGCGCTTCGAGCATAGAGCCCGAAGTGGGTGGAGCCGGACCCCTCGAACGAGACGCTGCGCTCGCTATTGGCCGCACACGTGCCCGTACACTTGACCACGTCGAGCACCTCCACGCCCGCGGGAAGCGAGGACAGATCGATCGAACCACAAAACGCCTGGTCCCGGTCGTAGCAGTCCAGGTCTTTCGGGATGAACGCGAGATCGCTGTCGCTTTGGACGATCAGGAACTCGGAAGTTCCCGCGTTGGCCAGCCACCGGATCCTGCTGTCCTCGACGGTCACCAGTGCCGGCCGGTCGGGCCAGGTGAAGCCACCGTTGATCAGCGTCTCTTGGGCGGCGGTCACCGCCCTATTGGCGTTGATCCTCCCGTAACCGTAGGTCCGGCTTCGATTCGTGACCGGATGGTAGTCAGCGTCCACCGGGCTGATCTGGTCGCAGGTGTGTTCCATGATCAGCCTGACATCGATCGCGGTTAGAGTCGGGTTCTTGGAGAGGACCAGGGCGGCCACCCCGGCGGCGATCGGACAGGCACCGGAGGTCCCCGTAAACGTGTTCGTGTACCGTCCCGCAATGTCCAGCTCAGAGCCATCGACGTTGTAGCCGTTGTCCACCGCACCGGGTCGGTCGGTGTTATCGGTGGTGACAAGTGCCCCGACCAGGCCGGTCGAATCGGCCCCGCTGGGGGCAAGCATGTTGATCCCGACTCCGAAATTGCTGTAGCTCGCCCGCTGATCTGCATGCGTGCTGGCACCCACGCCGATGACCTGGGGAAGCGTGGAGTAGTCATCGCCCAGCTGGAGTTCCGTACCCCCGTTGCCTGCAGCCCACACGATCACCATCCCGAGTTTGTCGTCGTCGGGGTCGTCGCCGACTGGGCGTCCCTGTTCGAATGCCACCTCGATCGCCTCGACGATCGGGGCGGAATTGAGCCTGCCCAACCCCCAGGAGTTCATGTGCACGTCAACGTCCTGCTGCCGGGCAAAGAGGAACACCAGGGAAATGTCCAGATCGCTTAACACCTCATCGCCGAATCCGCGTGATGCCGTGAAGCGGGCGTAGGGGGCCACACCCAGTCCGCCCACGCTGTTGGCCCTCGCGCAGGCCAAGCCCATCACCGCCGTGCCGTGCTTATTGTCGAACACCTTCGGCCGAGGGTCGGTGAACCCGGGATCGGTGGACTCCAGAGTGGCGTCGTGGCCGATATCGATGTAGTTCTCCGCCAGGTCCTCGTGGTCGACGTCGCACGCGTCATCGAACATCCCGATCAGGATGTTCTGTCCTTTGGCGATCAGCCAGGCCTGGGTCGCACCGATGTCCGCGTCCACGCTGCCGCCCGACTGCCCCCGGTTACTCAGGTGCCACTGAAGGTCGAAGTACTCATCCGTCGGCACGATCTGCCGAAGCTTGGGCGAGCGCCGGAAGTTGGGCTGGGCCCAGACCACCCGAGCGTCATCCGCGAGCAACTCCGCGGCGAGCACCTCATCTCCATCGCCCTCAACGGGTTTGACGCAATACACATCGGGCAGCCCATCGACCGCGTAGACGGCCTCGAGGCCGTAATCGCTCCAGATCTGCCCGCGCACGTAATCACTCAAATCCGGCTGCACTTTCGCGGCGATCGTTCCGGTCGATATCACCGGATCCTCGCTTCCCTCGAACCGGTAGACCGCCCTGACCTCCACGATGGAAGGATCCTGCAGGGCCAGGTTCCGCCGCTGAGTCGTAGCCTCGGCTACGCGCAACAGTTTGACCCGGGCGTGGGGGGCGCCTTTGACCGGCTCGACGATTCCCCGGCCCTGCGAGGCCAAGCGGTGAGCACAAACGTCCGCCTCGCTACGGTCCCGCAGAGTCACACCGAAGTGGGAATCCGACCGATGAAGCCGGATCCTCCGGCCGTCTCGCAGAACATAGAACCGATCGTCACCAGCCCAAGCCGCTGCCGAGAATGTGTGCAGAATCAGCGCACCGGCCAAACCGCAAATAAGCCGCCGCTGACCGGAATCACCTTGGAATACCGCCATCTTCAACCGCTCAATGGACATAAGAGACAAACCTTTCGATTCGGCCGGGCCACGGGAACCCGCGGACATCGGCGAAGACCCGTCTTCGGGCTGGGCAAACTCGTGGGGATTCCGGGGCTGCAACAAGCCACAAAGGATATTCTACAGCCACAACACTGGCCAGTTGCAGGGTGGGCATCACCCACCATCCCTACTGTCGCGGACGAGTATGGTGGGCAGTGCCCACCCTACACGGCTAACCCGCGGCCCCAAACGGTGCCAACAACACTAAGGGTATTGTTGGAGGCCCCAGATTTCCTGTCAAGCGCCGCCAGCGGACTGACCCAACCCCGAGCCGCGGGCGTCTTCGAACATGCGTACGTAGCTCTCGTATCGCTCGGGGTGAATCCGGCCGCGCTCAACCGCCTCTTTGACGGCGCAGTCGGATTCGTGCGTGTGGGTGCAGTCGGAAAACTTGCAGCCCGAAACGTGCTCAACGAAATCGGTGAACAGACGTTCCAGTTCGTTTATCGCCACCACGGACAGATCCAAGGATCGGATCCCCGGGGTGTCGACCACGTACCCACCAATCTCGAGCCGAATAAGACTGGCTGTTGACGTCGTGTGTCGCCCCTTTTGGGTTTGTTCGATGATGTCGCCGATGCGCAGCTTCAAACCCGGTTGGACCGCGTTAAGAAGCGAGCTCTTTCCCACACCGCTCTGCCCGGCGATCACACTGGCGTTGTCCTTCAGCACCGCCCGCAGCTCGTCGATGCCTTCCAGCGTCACCACGCTGGTGCGCAGGGTCTTTAGGCCAAGGTCGGTGTAGCGGGTGAGCAGGTCACCGGCAGAACCGTCTTGATCCAGATCCACCTTGTTCATGCAGATGACCGGCCTGTTCTCGCCGGCGAGGGAAGCCACGATGTACCGGTCGATCAGGTGCGGCTTGGGCGGGGGCTGATCCGCGGAGCTGACGATCACCGCGAGGTCGACATTGGCCACGATCGTGTGAATCCGCCGCCCGACGCGACGCCGGAGCTGCCCCCGACGCTTCTCGACAACCTCGATCACCCCCTCCCCAGCGGTGCCGTCCCCCTTGGATTCGACCAGAAACAGAACCCGGTCGCCGACGGTGACCGGATGTCGCTCTTCAATGAGCCGGGTGCGCAGCACGCGTCGCACGGTGCAGAGCCAGACCCGCTCCGCGTCTTCGACTTCCGCATACAAGCCGCGCATCGCGATCACCGTTCCGCGGCGCACGCCTTTCCGGGCTGCCTCCGGGTCGTCATGGAGAGTTATTGTTCTACGTCGCGAAAGAGCCCCCTTGGCAACGACGTTCTCGGTCCCGCTCGCATCAATCTCATGGTCGTCAGCCTGGCGGGCTCTTTCGGTCCAATCCTTCTTCCGGGCGGGTTTGAGCCGGTTCTGGCGAAAGGCGACGCGGATCTTCCTGCCGCCCTTGGACCGCCGTTTTCGAGATGAGGAGCTCATCACCCCGTATTGTCCGGAGAAATCGGGCCAGATGTCAAGAAGAGCGAACGGCGAATAGCGAATGACGAATGGCGAATGGCGAATGGCGGATTCGGGTGCATCCCAAAAAAGGTGGCAATTCGCCGTCATTGGGTGGCATGGCCGCTCTTCAAAGCGGCCATGTCGGTCGCCACAGGATTCCATGCCCGCCCAAAAGGCAGGCATGCCACCCCAAATGGGATGCATCCGGCGAATTCGGAATAGCGAATTCTGCTGACCTCTTCTTTCGCCATTCGCCATTCGCTGTTCGCCGGCCAGGGGGCGTTGCCCGGGACGCATTCGAGCTGTATAGTCGCCCACGCGTCACCGCAAAGGAGCAATTATGGCGACCCATTTTGGCGATCGGCTCGTAGGTGCGATCCGGGATAAAAACGCCCCTGCCTGCGTGGGGTTCGACCCCTTGATCGAACGGCTCCCGGCGGCGGTTCTTGGCGAACACGGCTTGGGGGGGCTGGCGACCGGCGACAGTGGCGAGGATGTCGATCCCTCAACCGTGGCCGGGGCCCTGCTCGCCTTCGGCAGGGAGGTGATTCAGATCATCGCCCCGCACGTCCCGGTGATCAAAATCAACATCGCGTTTTTCGAGCGATATTACGCGGACGGCGTGCGGGCCTACTTTCAGTTGGTCAAAGACGCCCAGGCGGCGGGGCTGATCGTTATCGGCGACGTGAAGCGCGCCGACATCGGCCATTCATCCACCCAATATGCTCTGGGGCATCTTCGGCCCCCGGGCCCCCGCGCCCCCGCCTCTCTGGCCACGCCCGATGCGGTCACGGTCAACCCCTACTTCGGGTTCGACGCGATCCGCCCGTTTGTCGAGGTGGCCAGGGAGACAGGTCGGGGGATGTTCGTTCTGGTCCAGACCAGCAACGAGTCCGCCGCCGAGGTGCAGGGGCTCGAGCTGGCGAGCGGATCCAAGCTCTGCGAGGGCGTAGCCGGGATCGTCCAATCCTGGTCGAACCGCGAGGGGCTTATCGGCTCGAGCGGCTACAGTTGCATCGGGGCGGTGGTCTCGCCGCGCGACCTGAAGTCCACGCAGCGAATTCGCGGGCTGATGTCCAGTTGCATCTTTCTGGTGCCGGGCTTCGGCGCCCAGGGACGCACCGCCGGTGAGGTCGCCAGGTGCTTTAAGCCCGATGGTACCGGGGCGATGGTGAACGCCTCGCGGAGCGTTATCTACGCTTATCAGGACAAGGCCTATCGCGAGTCCTTCGGCGATAACTGGCGGGGCTGCATCGAGCAGGGCTGCAAGGACTTCGTCCAGGCCATCCGGGCGGCGGTAGGGACGTAAGCCCGACGTACCGCATCGCCGGGTCCGTTCCACCGCGGTCCCATAGCCGCGCTATGGTCTGAGAAAACACCGCCTCCGGGGCAGCCCCGAACGCCCATTTAGTGCCACACCGTGGCACTGTTCTCCCCATTTTCGGCGAAAACCTCGATAACGGACGTTGCCCTCAAAAAAAAATGTGGGCACAAATCGCCGCTGGCGCCGTCGCCGGCCGGGTTCGAGCCGTTCGGCGCATCCGACGTTGGCAACCCGATTTCTTATATCCTACGGTTCAACCGGACACTAACTGGCGGCCGAGCATCGCATCGATGCGAAACGGGGAGTAACGTTATGGCACTTACGGTTACGAGCATCAACACGATTCAACTGCTCAACATTCTGAACAGAAACACGGCGGCGCAAACGAGTACGCTGCTGCAACTGGCCACCGGCAAGCGGATCAACTCCGGGAAGGACGATCCCGCCGGCCTGATCGCCCTATCGGGCCTTAACGCCGAACTGCGGGCGGTGGAGGCCTCCTTGAGCAACAACCAGCGGACCGGTTCGGTCCTCACCGTGGCGGATTCGGCGATGGGGCAGATCTCCTCTCTGCTGGGAGAGATCGAGACGCTGGTGTTGGCCTCGGCCTCGGATGCCAACCTGACCGCGTCGGAGATCGCCGCCAACCAGTCACAGATCGACGACGCCCTTTCGGCCATCGACCGGATCGTCACCACGACCAACTTCAATGGAAGGAAGCTGATCGATGGCACCTTTTCGATTCTGAACAGCGGTGTCGACGGCGACTTCATAGACAGCCTGCGCATCTTCTCCCGCAGCCGGGCCACCTCCGACACCAAGCTGGACATCACACGGGTTGCCTCCGCCCAGAAGGCCTCGGTTGTCTTGACCTCCCAGCAAGCTACGGGAGTTGCGGAGAGACTGTACACCTCCGGAACCACCGAGATAACCATAACCGGAGCCCTGGGAACCGCCACGGTTACCCTGGTGGACGGGCTGGCCCTGAGCGGGGTCATCGACGTAATCAATGCCGCCAAGGATCAGACCGGGGTTGAGGCGAGCGTCAGCAGCGTCGCCGCCGGGGCCCTGGCAGACACCAGCGCCACCAACCTCAAGTCGACGTCGTACGGAACGGAACAGTATGTCAGCGTGACGGTGCTTTCCGGAGGTGCGATGAACGCCCTGAACGGCGTGACTGACAACGGCCAAGGCACGGCGGATGACATGTCCAACATCACCAAGACCACCGGCGTGGATGCCGACATCACCGTCAACGGGCAGGCGACCGGGGCGGATGGGCTGGACATCTCCTACAGCGCCAACGGGCTCAGCATAGAGTTCACCCTGGACGCCGCCTTCGGGTCCGGCTCGCAGGCCACCACGACGACCAGCTTCACGGTGAAGGCCTCGGGCGGGGCGACCTTCCAGTTGGGCACCACCGGGAGCACGCAGGCGACCATCGGGATCGACTCGATGGCGACCTACAACCTCGGCGGGGGAAACGGCACGAACCGCCTGTCCGAGCTGAAGTCCGGTGCTGCGGTCGACCTGAACTCGGACGTTACCGGGGCGCTCAGCACCGTCCGTGAAGCGATTGCGGAGATGGCCAGCGCGCGCGGCCGGCTCGGCGGCTTCCAAAAGTTCCAGGTCGAAAGCGCTATCTCTTCGCTGCAGGCGGCCAAGAACGGCCTGACCTCAGCCGCCAGTGTCATCGGCGACACCGACTACGCGGTAGCCACCGCCAAGCTGACCCAGCAAGAGGTGCTCATCCAGTCGGGCATCACCCTGCTGGGTATCGCCAACCAGCAGGCGGCTCAGATTCTGTCGCTGCTCTAGCGATAAAGCGGGCAACCGCCTGAGAAACTAATGTGAGCGGTCTGGGGAGACCGCTCATGGGGGGGTGCTGCAGCGGGTCGAAGGTCGAGACCTTTGGCCCGCTGTTCCTTTGCGCGCAGGCAATCCAAACCAGCGCGCAGCCTGCACAAGAACTCGGCCAGCCCGGATTGTTTATGCCGCACAAAGCGCAGAGAACGCAGAGTATTGTCAGGATAGAAGCCAGGGCGAAAAAAGGGTGGATTCCGTTTCGACAGTCTGTGAATCCTCGCTCCCGGTGCAACTCTATCTCTTCCTTCTCTGCGCTTTCTCTGCGGCCTCTGCGTGCTCTGCGGTGTTTTGTCCGGGTTACCGATGGGGCTTTGCCTCGGCCGCGTACTTCGCGTCGAAGGGACCCGTGCCGGCAGTGCGCTCGATGCCGTGGTCATCGTTGGCTGCGGCGTGCTCGAGGACGTGGTAAACGGTCTCGACCGCCTCAGGGGCGGCGACAGCCTCGGCGATCTCCTCGGCAGTTTGGGCGCCGCCCGGGCCTTTGCGAAGATGGGCGAGGATCCTCCGCTGCAGATCGATCACCGCCTCGGCGGCCTTCTTTCCGGCCTCGACCCCGGGCTGATCGTAGGCATTTACGTCGATGAGTTCCGCATACAGGCCGACGGCGCGCTCAAACAGGGCGATCAAGACGCCGACCGTCCGGGGGTTGAGCTCATCGAACGTGATGGTGATCGACTCCCGGCCGGCCTCCTCCAGGGCGGCGCGCGTTCCCTGCAGGAAACCGCTCAGGTAATCGCCGGTGGTGACGTCTTGTTCGATTGCGGATTGCGGATTGCGGATTGCGGATTGCGGATTAGGGGTTGTGGGTTGGGCATCGTGCATCTGCGAAGTCCGGGCGCGCAAGGTCTCGATGAAGGTGGCGAAGAAGTCGTTGGGCCCCTCGCGAAGCTGCTGCACGTAGGCATGTTGATCCGTGGTGCCTTTGTTGCCATAGACGGTCAGGCCCTGATGGACCACGTTTCCGGCCCGATCACGCTCCTTTCCCAGGGACTCCATGACCAGTTGCTGCAGATATCGGCCAAACAAGGCAAGCCGATCACGGTAGGGCAGCACGACCATGTCGCGCAGACCCCGACCCTCACCCGCGTAGTACCACATAAGCGCCAGCAACGCGGCGGGGTTTTGGGCGATGTTCCGGTTACGGGTGACCGAGTCACATTCGCGGGCCCCACCGAGCAAGGCGTCGACGTCGGCACCGATAAGGGCAGCCGGCAGCAAACCCACCGCCGAGGTCACCGACGTGCGCCCGCCGACGAAGTCCCACAGGGGAAAGATTCGAAGCCACCGCTCGTCCGCGGCCTTTGTCCGAAGCCTCCCGGCAGCACCGGTAATCGCGACCGCGTGTTTGGCGAAGTTCAGACCCGCACGCTTGTACCGCTCTTCCACCTCGAGCATCCCATTGAGGGTCTCCTGCGTACCCCCTGACTTCGAGATGACGATGGTCAGGGTCTGCTCGAGGGCTTCCTCGAGTTCCGCCATCGTACGGTCAATGCCCTCGGGATCGGTGTTGTCTATGAAACGAACGATCATCGGATCGCTGGCCCCACCGAGTGCGTCGCATACCAACTGAGGCCCAAGGGCCGATCCGCCGATGCCCACGACCAGGACCACGTAGAACCCGTCGCCGCGCTCGGGCATGATTGCCCCGCTGTGCACGTCTTCGGCGAATTTCTTGACGTCGGCTACAGCCTGCTCAATCTCGCTTTGGATTGTTTCATCCGGGGCGAGCTGTGGGGCGCGGAGCCAGTAGTGCCCCACCATGCGCTGCTCGTCAACGTTGGCGATCGCCCCGCGTTCGAGTTCGTCCATCGCCTCTAGCGCCCGGGCCATGGGATCGGACATCCGATCGAAAAGTTCATCGTCAAACGTCATCCGGCTGATGTCCAGCCTGAGCCCGATCGGTTCGCAGGCGTAGAGGTGACGCCGGTATCGCTCCCAAAGTTCGAGTTGATTCATGCGCTGGTCTCCGGTGATCACGCTCCCTCACGGTTGCGTCTCGGATCAGGGTCGCGTTTCGGATAACGGTCGCCTCTCGGATCGGGGTCATGGTCATGGTGCGGCGTGGGCGGGGTTCCCGTCGTGTTCCACTCCGGGTCGTGGTCCGGAGCGAGAGCCTTGATGGCTGCGTATATCTTGGCCGTCGCCGCCCGGGTTGCGTCGCGCCCCCCGCTTTTGGGATCGAACTCGCTCAGGTCAACGGGGGGGCCGAAACGAATACGCACGCGGTGCCGGTGGAGCAATCCTCGCACAACGCTGTCGAAGTATCTCACCCCGCTGATGTGCACGGGAATCACTTTCACGCCCGTCTTGAGGGCGATCATCGCCACGCCGTCTCTGGGCATGCCCGGTTCCCCCGGCTGCACGATCCCGCCCTCGATGAAGATCCCCAGGGCCTTGCCGTCTCGAAGATGGCGCATGGCCTGCTTGGTGGGGGCCATGTCCCGTCCGTCTCGTTTCACGGGAATACAGTCGACCAGGTTGAGAAAGAACCTCACGACAACGGAACTGGTGTACTCCGCCGCCACCATGAAGGAGATGAGCCGGTAGGGCGCCGCCGCGTGCAGGAACAGCGGATCGGCGGAGCAGCGGTGGTTGGCGGCGATGATGATCGGCCCCTCACGAGGCATGGTGGACGGGCCGATGCGTTTCATGCGCCACCAGAACCTGGCGATGAACTCGTTGAGGTTGTGGGCGAAGGTGTAGCCCCGCCCCAGCGATCCGCGCCTGAGGCGGACCGAGAGCGTTACAAAACCGGCAACAAACGTCACGATCGCGACCGCCGCCAGAATGTACCCGACCCACTGGTCCAGGTGGTCCCATTGCGGCACGCCCAGCCACCCCGTGGCAAAGAGCAGGGCGCCCGTGCAGCACAGGTTCTTGACCCCAAAGACCCGCCCGCGGTATCGGTCCGGCACCATCCGCTGAAGCAGGGCGTTGAAGCTGGCCATTACCGCCAGACCGAACATCCCCGCGCCCACCACGCCGATCGCGCCAATGATTCTCAGCCCACCCTGTCCCAGCGGCAGAAAGACCGAGGCCGCAAAAACCGCAATGCTTGCCCCGATCCCGAACAGACCCCAGGTGATCGCTATCTCGCTGCGCAGGGCCTCACCGAGAACGCTGATGATGATCGCTCCGAGAATGAGCCCGACCCCCAGATACGCACGATAGGCCCCGACGTACTGATAGGAATCCTCGCCGTAGTAGACATCCCGCACGATCGCCGGGATGACGCATTTCACCAGCGGGCCGCACAGCCAGATCAGCGTCGCCACCGCGAGGAGTTCCATGACGCGCCGGTGACAAAGCACGTACCTGAAACCATCGGCAAGATCGCCCAAGGCGACGCGCACGCCGGGTGAGGCTCTCGTCCGGGTGGGGAGCTTGGGGGCGACCAGGACGACGAGCAGGGCAGCACTGGCGAGGAACGTGACGGCGTCAAGTTGGAACGAGAATCTGACATCGTAACGGGCCACCAGAATCCCGCCGGCGTACACCGCCAGCATCGTCGCGATGATGCCCAACCCGCCCATCATGCCGTTGGCTCGAACGAGTTGATCGCGGCGAATCAACGTCGGCAGCAGCGCTTCCCGGGCGGGCGAAAAGAGGGCCGCAAAGACCCCGACCAGAACCAGGGGCATGAGCGGGCCCCAGTCTCCCCACTGCGGCATCCGCGTGGAAAGATATAGGAAGAAGGCCATCACGACGCAGCGAACCAGGTCTGCCAGGATCATCAGAGCCCGGCGCGGAATCCGGTCGGCCAGCCAACCCATAATCGGCCCGAACAGGAAAAAGGGCACGAACAGCAGAAAGGTCATGCGGGCGTCGATGGCCGTCGCAGCCGCCCCTGCCCCCAGGGCTCCTTGCGTCTTGAGGATGGCCATCTCCGACAGATGGTCCCCCATCGCGCTGACCCCGTAGGCCGCCCAGAGCAACATGAAGTTGGGGTTGCCCAAGAGCGTCGAGGCGGACCGCCCCGAACGGTCAGGCGACAAAGACACCGAATCCGTGGATCCCATGGGCGAACAACCTGTCCCTTGGCTTTTGAATGTCGCAGCAGCCGGCGTCCGCCGGGCCGATCACTGCAATCCTACTGCGGTTTCAGGGCGAGGGACAGGACGCAAGGCAACAGGCCGGGACGCGGCCCTGGGAGGTCGAGGACGCCTCGCGTCGCCTGGGGCGAAGGGCGTACGTTCGTTCAGTCGTTGGCTGGCAGCCGTAGCGGGCGTGGGCGCTGGCGGCTATCCGGCACCGACCCAGCTATGCCCGCCGAGCTGGTGAGGCCGGCGCGCGCCTACGGTGATGACCATCAACACCTCGCCGATGTTCTTGGAGAGTGCCGCCGACGGAGCGACCACCGGTCGCAGGCCGGGCATCAATCCACCCATCGAGAGCGAGGAGTACAGGTAGGGGAAGTGAATCCGCCCCAGCGGGCCGATCCAGTCGTCACCTTCGAAGGGCAGCTTGCCGCGATAGTTGTCCGCCCAGACGTCCAGGCCGCGAAGTCCTCCCACTTCGTATACGGGATCGTGGTAGGGGCGGATCATCGACGGGGCCAAAACCATCAGGTTGTCGGTGCGATGGATGACGTCCACCGAGTGGAGCAGCTTCTTGAGGGCGTCACGCTCCTCTTCAAGATTGCGCTCCGGGGTCTCGAGTTGGGCCAGCTTCTCCTCGTAGGTGCGAACCTTGTCCTCCGCCTGGGAGAAGCGATGCCAGTGGTATCGCTCCGGGCCTACGATGGTCTGCAGCAAGGCTAGGTCGACAGCCGGGACGTCAACGCCCCAGCCGAAATCGGAACTGTAGCGGGTGTTCAGCCGGCGGTCGGCCAACTTGCGCTCCCAGTAGCTTCTCTGCTCCTCGAGCGAAGTGCGGACCCGGGCGAGCTCGCGCAACCCTCGATCGATATCGTTGAGCCGATCATTCACCGCAGGCAGATGGGCCATGAACACAACCTTGGTGACGACGTCCCCGCCTCGCACCCGGGCCAGGTCGGCATCGCTCAGCACAGAATGCCGGCCGGAGGGGCCCGGCGTCACCAGGATCGACGAGTGGCGGATGAAATCACGGGCCCGCGGCGAGCACACCGGGTAGACTTTGATTTCACCGTACACCGGACCCAGACCGGTGGTGTCATACTCGAATGCATACGCCCCCGGGATGAGGGTGAACTTGACGTCGTCGAGGTCGGACACGGCCATTAGCGGCCTGGGGACTACCGAAAGCACCTGGTCGTAGGTAAACACCATTACCGCAGCGAGGGCCCGGGCAAAGCGGGGCAACGGCGGCATTGGAACCTCGGCGGCAGCGACCATCCTAACCTCGGAGTCGTCCTCGCCGCTTGCGGGGGCGCTCCCCCCCGTCGCCTGACAGGCAGGGAACCTGATCTCCACACCCGGGTCCCAGGCCTCCAGGGAGCCCGGCATGCTGCGCTGAATGGACGCGCAGCCGGAAAGAAACGGCAGCGCTGCTATGGCCAGCGCCGACAGCAGGATCGGCAAGTTCAACAGGCGAACTGCGGCCTGGGAAAACGGTTCTCCAAGGTAGGGTGCTTTCGTCATCGTCGAGCACATCCTTTCGTGAAAGTCGGAGGGAATTCCAAAACGCCCAGCGCTCAGCGGAACGGGGTGTCGATCCAACCAAGGACCGGCAGCCCATCGGCCCATTAGCCCACACGGGCACGAACCGGCTTCGACACCCCGCGCGCTCGTGCACGTTTCTCAACCGCCGGGGAGGTTAGCACAACCCGCCCGCCCGGGCAACCGCAGATTCTGCAATTCGACCCTGGGGCCGGTCGGATCGACCCGCGGGGCCCGGGGAGTCCCTACCTGGGTGGCCAAGTCTCAACTTGTTAGGCCGTGCAGTGGGTCATTCCGCGGCCAAGCTTCGCTTGACCGTGCCACCCGGCGCCTTTAGGGGAAACACGAAATCCTGTGGCGATCGACACGGCCACTTTGAAGAGCGGCCATGCCACCCTATGTGCCACCCGTGTGCGAATCGCCTCCCTTTCTAGGTTGCCCCCTTTCAAGGCTCGGCTCCAGCTCCTTGACGTCGGGGTTGCTTTCCCGTCAAATGGCGTTGAAGGCTCCGGCGGCGAGCCCCTTCGCACCCGCCGGAGAGTATACCTCCCCGGGATGGCCCGGAGATGCGCCGGCTCGCGCCGTCCCGCTGGTTTTTCCATTGGGAGTTCCTTTCGATGATGATGAGCTTAAAAGCCTTGGTCCTTCTTGGCGCGACCGCCACCGTTGCCAGCCAACCCCCCGCGGGTGCCCCTCTCTTGATCGACAGCGCCACGCTACGGGCTGCGGGCCTTACCCCGTACTGGCAAGCCCAGCTTCCATTGGGGGCGGAGGATACGATCAAAGAGGGCCACTTGGTCGACGAGGCCCTATACGTGATCTCCGACGGAGGGAGCGTGTTCTCCCTGAAGACGGACGCCGGCCTGCTTCGGTGGAGTGCGAAGCTGACCGAGCGAGACTACGTGATCTACCGGCCTACGCACCTTGACTGTCTAAGCGCGGACCGGACCGGACCAGTCGTAATCCCCACCACGACGGAGACGTTCGTTTATGACCGGTACTCCGGGAACCTGCTCCAGAGTTTTGTCCCCAGGTTCCCGGTGGGCGGCTCCGCGGTGGGGTACGACAGCACCGTTTTTATGGGTGGCTCGGACGGCCGGTTTTACTCGCTGTTGCTGGCCGATCCGCGGATCGTTCGCCCGTATCTGCGATGGGAGGTCCTCGCCGGCGGGCCGGTTACGGCTTCGCCGTTGCTGTACGGAAACCGCAAACTCCTGTTCGCGTCGCAAAACGGTGTGGTCTTCTCCTGCTCTGCAATCGATAAGACCTTCGGCTGGGCGTTCGCCACCGGCGGAGCGATCCTTGGTAATCCGGTGGTCGACGCGAGCGGCGTGTATGTCGCCAGCTTCGACCGCTCGCTGTATAAGCTGCACACCGGAGTCGGCGAGATGCTCTGGCGGGTACGGTTTCCCAACCCGCTTGTCGAAGGGCCGGTCGTCCAAGCCCACACGGTTTACCAGTACTGCCGGGATTACGGTGTCACCGCGATAGACGCAGATACAGGCGAGGAACGATGGCACGTAGCCACTGCCCGCTTCTTCGCCGCTCGCAGCCGCGACCGAACCATCCTTTTCACCCACGATCGGAGACTCCTGGTCGTTGATCAGGACAGCGGTGAGATTGAGGGAAGCATTCCCGCCGCTCCGGCGTTTACGGTGGTGTCCAATCCGCACGATGACGCCGTGTACCTGCTCGACCGCGCGGGCCGGGTCCTGTGCGCCCGGGCGGAGAGCATCCCCTATCTGCGGATTCAACAGGTGATCGCCGCCCGGCAGCAGCTCAACCTCCAACCCCTGCAGAGGACCAGGTTGGAAGGGCCGTCGTGGGAGGCTGATGAAGCGGATCCCAGCCTCAGCGACCCGCTACGGAGCCGGCGCGATCTGGGGCGGTAAATAAGGAATAGCGAATGCCGAATAGCGAATAGCGAAAGGACACTTCGAGAGCAAGTCTGTCGCTATTTGTCATTCGTAATTCACTGCCGCGAAACGCAAATGCCTCGGCCGAAAATAAAAAGGGCCCTGATCAGCGTCTACGACAAGACCGGCATCGTCGAGTTCGCTAAGACGCTCGTCGGGGAGTTCGGCATCGAGATCATCTCCACCGGCGGGACCGCCAAGCTGCTCAAGGAGGCGGGTCTGCCGGTAACCCTTGTCGAGGAGGTCACCGGGTTCCCGGAGATGATGGACGGACGGGTCAAGACCCTGCACCCCAAGATCCACGCCGCCATCCTGGCGGACCGCGACAACCCCGAACACATGCGCCAGCTCAAAGAGCAAGACATCGAACCGATCGACATGGTGGTGGTCAATCTCTATCCCTTCGAGGAGACGATCAACAAGCCGGATTGCACGTTCGAGCAGGCCATCGAGATGATCGACATCGGCGGCCCCTGCCTGCTCCGCGCGGCGGCGAAGAATCATAGGCATGTGCTGGTTTGCAAGTTCTCATGGAAGTACGATCGCGTGTTGCAAGCTTTGCGAGGATGGAAGAACCAGGATCTACGTGAGCGAACACTGCGAGAAGGCGCGGAAGACGTCTTCTGGGAGACCACGACGTACGATGGTGACATCCACGCTTGGCTGACTGGTCAAGAGGATGCAGTGGAGGATCCGCATCGGATGCTGCGGCTGATGAGAGGTCACCGTTTGCGATATGGCGAAAACCCGCACCAGAAAGGCGAGTACTACACCCTTTACAACGATCCTCGGTTCAACAAGCTAGGCATTTGCTTCTCGCGCAGCGCCCGCGAGATGTCATTCAACAACTACCTGGATGCAAACACCGCGCAGAACCTGCTGGAGGAGCTGACGCGCTCGAGTAACATCCAACCGCCGACACCGTGCTGTGTGTTCGTCAAGCACAACAACGCGTGTGGCGTTGGCACGGACCGTGATCCAATCGAAGCGTATCGCAAGGCGTATCTTGCGGATCCCAATGCTGCCATGGGCGGGATTCTGGCGGTCAACTTCCCGGTGGATGAGGTCTTTGCAGAGGCAGTAATGGATTCGTTCGCTCGCTGGGGTAAGGACGCTGGTGCTGGGGCCTTCTTCGTGGAAGTCTGGCTCGCGCCGGAATTCACCGGAGATTCAGTGGTGGGAGTTATCCAGTGCAAGAAAAAATGGGGACAAGGCGTCCGTCTCGTCGACCCTGGGCACGACGAGGAGTCCCCCGAATCACCCGAACTCGATCACAAACGAATCGCCGGAGGGTTCCTGGTTCAGGACCCAGACCTCGTTGGCCTCAATGAGGATCAATGGAAGGTTGTAACCGAGCGCGGGCCGACTGACGCCGAGTTGGGTGACCTCCGCCTCGCGTGGCTGATCTGCAAGCACACCAAGAGTAATGCGATTACCATCTGCAAGGAGAACATGCTGATCGGCAACGGGGCGGGGCAGATGTCACGGGTGATGAGCTGCCGCATCGCCACGTGGCTCGCCAAAGAGAACGGGCACGAGGAGAAACTCCACGGGGCGACGGCGGCTTCGGACGCGTTCTTCCCTTTCCGCGACGGGCCGGACATTCTGATGGATGCAGGCGTAACCGCCATCATCCAGCCCGGCGGGTCGAAACGCGACGCGGATACGATCGCCGCCTGCAACGAGCACGGAGCGGCCATGATCTTCACCGGGACTCGGCACTTCAGACACTAGACGGCCGCGGGCGATCGCGCGTCGTCCATACCGAGACGCGACCGTAAGGGAGCGTGCCAACCGAGACGCGACCGCAACGGAGCGTGCGACCGAAAACGCGACCGTAAGGGAGCGTATCAACCACTGCCCGCGCGTTCATCCCATGGGCAAATCCTCACCCTGCCCATCGCAGACATACCGGCATGCCCCTTCCGCCTCGCGTTCCGTCCAGAGGTACCGCGTGCTGCCGTGACGGGTCCACACTTTGGTCCCGCGCGCCAGTATACCGGCCTCTACCATCCGCCGCGTGGACCATGATTTGAACGTGTTCATTATGCGTTCCGGCCTCTCCTCGGCCCCCACGACGAGGTGCACATGATTGGTGCGTACGTTCATGGCGTGCGGCGTCCACCCTCGATGGGTACATACCGCTTGGATCGTGTCACGCACGATGTTTCGACGCTTGGCATCCAGGACCGCGGGTGGATGCTTGAAGCCGCGGCGGTCGGCTGCCCGGAGTCCGGGATTCTCGTCGAGGTACGGGGTACCCGGGATGTTGTGTTGGGGATCGACGGACCCCCGCCGGTCGCCGTGCAGCCACGTTCCGTAGGTGGTGAAAGTAATCAGGAAGGCAACCGGGAACGAACCGCCGCCGGACGACCTGTTGTTCGTATCGCTTGGCATGTTTGCGACGCCTGGTGTGGGCGGAGGTATTATACGCTCCCTTACGGCCGCGTCACGGATGGCCCTCGCGGGGCGTTTGCACGCTCCCTTACGGTCGCGTCTCGGTTTGCGATTGCCCTGGCAGGCGGCGCGTCTATGATGTCTTCACGCCTGAGACGTGAGATACAGGGATGACGTGAGATACAGGCATGAAGCTTTACACAAAACGCGGCGATGACGGCACCACCGGGTTGCTGGGCGGCTCGCGGCTGGCTAAGAGCGATCCCCGAGTGGCGGCATACGGCGAGGTCGATGAGATCAATGCCGCGATCGGCGTCGTGCTCGCCACTTGCCAAGACGAAGAAGCGGCGGGCATGCTCCGGGGGATCCAGTCGGACCTGTTCGTACTCGGATCCGAGCTCGCGACCGGGATTGACAAGACCCCGGCGGTGGCGATCCAGGAAGCTCAGGTAACTCAGCTCGAGCGCTGGATCGACAAGATCACCGCCGAAACGAAGCCGCTAAAGCAGTTCATCCTGCCCGGCGGGACGCAGACCGCTGCCGGTCTCCACTTTGCCCGCACCATCTGCCGTCGAGCTGAACGAACGACGGTCGCCCTTGCGGCTGGCGAACCCCTTGGTCGGTGGACCTTGGCCTACTTGAACCGGCTGGGCGATCTGCTGTTCGCCCTCGCCCGGTGGGCCAATAAGCGAGAGGGCAGGGCGGACATCCCCTGGGTTGCCCCGAAGGAATCGGACTGAGGAGCGTCACGACCCAACCGGTTCCGACGGAACCAACGCGGCCCGCTTACGTAAGTATTGAGGTGCCCGGACGCAACGATAGATGAACGTCATTCGCATTCGCGAGCCCGACGCCCTTCGGCCTCTGCACGTCGTGATGCTCTGCCTGGTGACCATCACCGTCGGCGGCGGGTCGCTGTTGCTCAGCGCAGCCGAATCCAAGACGCTCATCGACGGGGCGGTCGAGTGGCGGACAGAGTCACCGCTGCGCGCGGCCGTTGAGCTGCTCTGCCTGTTGTATCAATTCCCCACGGTCCATGCGGGGGCGGTGAAGATCTACATCCTGGGAATGGGATCTTTTCTGGCGATCCTCACCCTTAGCGTGGCTGTCGGGTTTGGAGGGCGAGCCGGCGAAGAGGAATCGACCGCAGACGACGTTGCAGCCGCCCCCGGTGAATCCACCCAGCCGGATCAGACCTCCCCAAGGAGACACATCGCCCCGCTGGTGGCTGCACAGGTGCTGGTGGGTTTGTATCTGCTGTGGTCGTTTGCCAGCGGCCGCTGGTCGGCCGCTCCGAAGCTGGCAGTAGGCGGCAGCATCCTCTTGACGATCCACTTTCTATGGGCGTTTGGCATCGGCCAGGGTTTGAGCCCGGCGGCGGCGCGGATCGCGTCGCGCATCATCATCGGTGTCGCGGCGGTGACGTCTCTGGTTGCGATCTGGTATTACTACGGGCGGAATCCCACGCTGCGGGCCAAGTTCCCCTTCGGCAACCCGACCTTCCTGTCCGCCTGTCTGATTCCCGGCCTGCTGCTCACCGCTTCCTGGGCTTGTGAGCACGTCGGGCAGCTGATAAGGCGACGACGGATGCGTTCGATCGCCCCGGTGGGTCTGGCGGCTCTCATCTTGTTGGTGACGTTGTGGGCGTTTTACCTGGCCGGTTCGCGCGGTCCTTTGGTGGGGCTGATGTTCGGTTTGCTCGCTATGGCCTTTTTCGCGCTGCCCGGCAGGCTCAAGCTGGTGCCCCTGCTTGTGGGAGTCGGCGTGGCTCTTTATGGCGCCAGCTACGTCTCGACGGCCAGTCAAACAGCCTCGCCGACCGGCCGCGACGCCACCCTCAGGTTCCGCGGATACACATGGGATTACGCCTGGCGGATGTTCAACGAGAAACCGTTCACCGGTCACGGCCAGGGCGGTTTTGTGCTTACCGCGGATTCGTACGTCGGTACGGACGTGCTCAACGATCCGGCGGTCTTCGGGGGGCGCATCAGCCACGCCCACAGTGAATGGCTCGAGGTGATGGCCGACTTGGGCGCGGTGGGCATCGTTCTTCTGGGGGCGGCGCTCCTGCTTACCCTCTGGTCGGGCATGGTGGCCCTCGAAGCCGGACCGGCGCCCGGTGTGCGCTGGACGCTGGTGGGGCTGCTCAGCGCTCTTATGGGCCTGTGCATCGAAGAAAGCTTCGGCGTGGGACTGCGCGTCTCGGGCGTACCGACCCTGTTCTACACGGTCATCGGTTTGATCTGGGCACTCGCCGGTGATGGAGGCACGAGCCTCCTGCCGCGCCTTTCGGCGACAACCGGTCGGCGGTTGGCTGCGGGGGTCGGCGGTGGGCTGCTCGCCCTGGCTGTTTTCGGAATCACCCAGCAGGATTTCTCAGCCGCGCGGGACGGATACCGCGTTCAAACATGCCTCCAAGAGGGCGACGACCAGCAGGCGATCGAGCTGGCTGCGCGGGCGGTAAGCCGGCTAAACCCCCAACGGGCACTGGTCAATCTGTTGCGGCTTGGAGAGGCGCACTTGCTGGCAGCCAGGCGTCTGGGGGAACGGGCCGACCATCGCGACGCTCTCGCCCGGGCCGGCGAACCACCTAGCCCATCCCTGTTCGCCCTTGCCCGGTGGGACCGCGACCAAAGTGAAACGCACTGCCGGGAGGGAAACCGGGCGCTGAAGGAACTCGTAACCTACTCGCCCGGGTTTCTGAATCACGGTTGGGTCTCCTACTGGCTCAATCTCACCAAGGCCGGCAACGCCAACGCCCGCGGCGAGTTCGGGCAGCGTGATCAATTCACCCAGGACGCGGCCGCCGCCCTTCTGCGGGAGCTCTCCCGTCAGCCGTTCGACCCGGTGATCTCTCTGGAGTACGTCGGCGTTGCCGGACGGTCGCTGTCTACACAAGACGCGTTGGAATTCCTCGCCCGCCCTCTCCGGCACAATCCGACCACCCCCCGGTTCGTGAATCTGCTCGACCGGCTGGCGAGCGGGCCCGAGTTTGGAAGCCTTCTTGAATCGATCGTCAAAAAGGCCCGTGAGCCGGACGAAACGCCCGCGGCGTGGACACCGGAGAAGTTGCGACTGGCCGCCCGGTTGCACATCATCCGCGGGGATTATCTCCGAGCCCGCGAGATACTCGAACTTGCGGCGACGGCTTACGAATCGGTGACACCGTCGGCCCCGATCGGAGAGGCGAGTTGCTACCTCGAGCTTTCCGCCTGTCGCTTCTTGAGCGATCCGCACGACCCGGCCAACGCCATTGGCGACGCTCAGCGGGCGTTAGACCTTGCGCCGCAGTCCATGCTCGGGCGTGCTTTGAAACTAAGCGCCGAGCAGCGCATGGTCGACTACTACCTCGCCGCCGGCAACGAGGAGGAGGCCAAACGCCTGCTAGGAAAAATGGGGCCGCCCCAATTCAGCGAGGAAGACCTCCGCGCAGCGCTCGGGGCGCGCTACCGCGGCGTTTGCCGGTCGCTATTGCTGCGACGCGAAGCCCTGGTGATTAGAAAAGCACCCGGCGACCTGCTGCCCAAACTCAATCGCTGGATGCAGCGGGCGATTGAGTTGAACCCGCTTGACCCCGCTTCCCACTTCTTGGCTGCAGACCTTGCTTTCCATTCGGATGATTGCGCCGCAGCCGCCGCGCACCTGAGACGGGCAATCGAAACGGGCCTCAAGCCTGACGTTGCCAGACAGTTTTTGGACGTCGCTCTGAACAAGGGTCCTGGCTGCAAAGCGCTCGAGGAACTCGCCAAGGAATTACCGCCACCCAAGCCGTCCGACCAACCGATAGGGGTAGGAAAGACCGGTTGATTACCCGGTCTCCCCTCCCTCCGAACCGTACAAGCGGTTCTCCCGCATACGGCTCTCCGGTCGGTGGTTCACCG
>SDBU01000641.1_pt1 | contig 49184 bp, 64 predicted proteins | sample 2277071 | NCBI WGS metagenome assembly SDBU01 (sample SAMN10397929, study PRJNA504765) | marine sediment metagenome | isolation source: marine sediment core GS08_GC12, 126 cmbsf | place: Arctic Ocean: Gakkel Ridge, Loki's castle | collected 2008
TGCCCTGTCAAGGCAGAGATCGGGGGTTCAAATCCCCCCCGGGTCGCCATAGCTGCTAGGGGAGAGACGAAATGTACAGGTTTTGGCGGTCCGTTTTGCTTCTACTGATTGGCGCTGCAATTGGTATCTTTGCATCTCCACTACTACCAACGGGGGCACAAGATTGGATTAGTAGTGGCAAGGAACGGGTCGAAACTTTTGTTAGCCCGTTCTCGGAGTCAGAGGTTGGGAAATTGAGAGAATCGACACGGGTCACCGGAACCTCGGGAGCAGAAACGGCAGTAAGCATAAAGAAATTCGCTGGCGGATGGACATTCCGCCTCTATAGCTACAAATGGCAAAAGGACGTCCTCAATATAGACTTGGGTGTCGCTTATGACGGTGAGCAGAAACGCTATTTTGGGATTGTTGGACTCAGTGTATTTACCGACTGTTGGCAGTTCAACGCCTTTGACCAAAACGGCAACCGCGGGACACTCCTTAACAAAACCCAAGTGTCAGACACCTTCTGCCGCAACTTCTGGCCAGGAGGAACCCAGAGGACAACCCTGGAGTTTCAGCTTGGTCCGCGTTCAGAAGGAACAAATCTATGCATTGGACCTGATAACACCGCTATTTTTGGTTTACCTCGGCCATAGTGGAGGTCTTGAACAGTATGGTAAAATTAAATAGAAGGGTCAACAACCTGCGGTTCCAGGTCAACGGTGACCTGATATATAGACCGGCGATGATTGAGGCCCTACGAAACGAAGGCATCCAAGAGGAGAAGATACAAAACGTGGTGACAACCCTGGAACCCAAACTGATAAGCCTAGAGGAGGCGTGCGACAAGTACGGTGTGGCCTATGGTCGTGCCTACTACTGGTATCAACGGGGTTATTTTACCGAGTACCCTCGCTTGAGGTTTGTAGGCCCGGGCGGTGGCAAGATAGTTGTTGACGAAATTGAGTTTGCCTACCTGGTTCAGAACCCTCCCCCGAAGGGAAGACCAAAAAAGAATGGGCTAAAGCCCTAAAATTTGCCTTGACAAATCCCTAAAACTAGCTTACCTTACCCCCGTCAGTCCGGAATGGCGGGGGTTTTTAGTGACACCACAACTCTCCATAGACATAGCGGTTCCTTGGGGCCGGCCTTCCCCTTCGGCGACTAACTCCCGCCTGGGCGCAACATGGGCCGCCGCCCCAAGGAGCCTCCTAATTTCGCCCCTCCCTGGTTTGACCGTGCCAGGGAGGGGTTTTGCTTTTGAAGGAAATCGGATACCACATCGGCTAACCTGCACCACGTCCTGGGGGCCACACGCTAGCCCTCGGTGGTGGGTAGATTAGCAAGGGGAGAGAGATGCCAGCATCACCACCTTGGAAAGTTTACGACAGAGGCGGAAAGTATGTGGCATCCACCAAAACTGCAACACACGCAGCTTGCCTGGTTGGAGCCTTCGGGGGGTCAGTGAAATACCTGCACGGATTAGTGGTGTGGGTTGAGGATCAAGAAGAGTTTGAAGCTGGAGAGAGTTGGGACGGTGCAGGCGGCGTGATGATGCAAAGGGTGGCAGATCACCAGCAGAGATTAGCGCAGGGCGAGAAGGTGACTTCCCCAACTGTGCGTAGGCCTAGCCCCGTCCGACGCGAGTCCTCCTACGGCAAGAGAATATTTCAGAGGCGTGGGCTGTGAACTATGGTAGCGGAGGTAGGTAGATGGGAATCAAGCTAAACCAAGCTCGGTGTCAGGGTTGTGGAAGGACTATCCTGACTGCTTCTTGTAGTGTCTTGGGCTTGGGCCGGCTCAAGGCTATCTTTGGGGTGCGCTGCAACCAGTGTGTAACCAATGAAGAGAGGCAGGCGCTAAATAGGACAATTGGGGAGGCGCTTGCCGAGAACAGCAACGGAAGAGGAATATGAATTGCTCCTAGCCCAATGTCCAATCTGCTACGAACTTCACGATATGGGCTATATCCATGTTCACATCGATGAGCTGCATGGTGTCGAGGATTCCTACTGGCACCAGATGGTGCGGCTAAAGGAGGTGCCCGATGGCTACAGCCCTCCAGGCGCAGCCCCAGACGTGCCCTAGATGTAAGGGCTTCATGTCCTTGTCCTTTGACCCCGATGAGATCATGTGTCTTCAGTGTGGCTACGTCCATTATCTGGAAGTCTCCAACAACCACAACGGCAGCTCGTTTCCCTTTGCGTTTGCACGCTATTCTGGTGAGTATCCGGCGATGACGGGGCGTACTGTAACCATCTGTTCGCCAGACAGTGCGCCAGCGCCAGCACAGAGGGGGGGGTTTGGCCCCCTGCGTTTGTTCGGCTACCTCTCACCATCTTGTCCATTCTGTGAAGAGGGCATGGAGTTTAGTTATTACACGAGCGACAGACCCGTGTATCTCAAGCGGCGAAGTCGGCTTTACTGGGTGGGATACAGATGCGGCCAGCGCCATGTGATATGGCTGGCAATGGACGGCGAACAATATGTTTGGAGATAAGACGCCAGGCGGGGCTAGGCGGGGCTAGGCAAGGCTGGGCGGGGCTAGGTGCGGCTCGGCCTGGCAAGGCAGGGCAAGGCAAGGTTTAGGCAACCTAACTTAGATGGAGGAAAAGGTGAACCAGCTTAGGTTCGTATTGGAAGGCAAGACACCATTACTGATGCACAGCCCCAGGGGAATGAAGGGTGCCGTGCAGGAGATCACGAAGGGGAAGAACGTTCCCTCGCCCCAGGAGGAGGCAGAGGCCAGCGCATACAAACTGCCTAATGGTGACCTTTGTGTGCCTGCGACGGCGGTACGCAACTGCATCATTACGGCGACCTCCGGCTATAAGTTAGGGAAAAGGGCACTTAGACCCTATGTGGCAGGCGCATTGCTACCGGCAGACCTTTCGTTTCCCCTGGTGAACAATGAGGGCGAGCCGATAAGAACCTACACGGTAGACACACAGAGGGCCGTCATCCAGAGACAGGGCATACTGCGCTCTAGGGCTAGGATAGATGTACCTTGGAACATCATATGCGTTTTTGAGCTTCAGCCTACTGTGGAACAGGACGGCATACCGCGCCTTCTGGAATTTATCAAGACCTGCATAGGAGAAGGGGGCCTCGCCGTCGGCATCCTGGACTACCGCGTGGAGAAGAAAGGCTGGTACGGCATGTTCCGCCTCAAGGAGTTCGAGCTTATAGATACAGAGTAGGAAGGCGGGGCTTGGCTTGGCTGGGCGCGGCGTGGCCCGGCTAGGCACGGCTCGGCTAGGCATGGCAAGTCGAGGTTTAGGCAACCTCTCTTAGATGAATGAGTGTGACCTTATAGATACGGAGTAGGAAGGCAAGGCTCGGCAAGGCGAGGCGCGGCTGGGCGGGGCCTGGCAAGGCAAGGCGAGGTTTAGGCAACCTATCTTAGATGAATGAGTGTGAGCTTATAGATACCGGGTAGGAAGGCGTGGCATGGCCAGGCTAGGCACGGCCCGGCGGGGTATGACGGGGCATGGCTGGGCGAGGCAAGGTTTAGGCACCCTATCTTAGATGGAGGGATATAGATGGCACGTAAGATAAAGGCAAACCTACTGATAAAGGATTTCAGCCTGTATCCGAGGGCGCAGATAGACCCCTACCACGTTAGGGCTATGGTGGAGGCCTTGAAGGCCGGGGAACTGTTCCCGCGAATACTGGTTGATGCCAAGAGTATGCGGGTCATAGATGGCTTTCACAGGCTGTCGGCAATCCAGAGGCACTTGGGTCTTGACGCCCTGGTGGAATGCACGGTCATGGACTTTGTGTCCGAAACTGAGATGTTTGAGGCGGCTATGCACTTAAATTCGGCGCATGGCCGGTCACTCGACAACTATGATAAAGCCAGGTGCCTTCAGCTAGGCCAGGAGTTCGGAATAGCCAAGGAAAAGCTGGCCGATGCGCTGAGGATAACGACCCAGACTATAGAGAAAATGTTGCTGACACGGTTCACTGCCAATGGTCAGGTTCTCAAGCGCACACTGGCACATCTTGCCGGAAACACGGCAACAGATGCACAGATGAGCTACAACCGCAAGGCGGGCGGACTTGACCAGCTTTTCTACATCAACCAGGTGATAGCCCTACTGGAAAGCGACTCACTAGACTGGGGCAAGGAACAGGTTAAGAGCCGAATTGAAAGACTACGGCAGGCCATCGAAGGTTATTTAGCTAAGGTTTAATGCCGACGCAGGGCAGGGCCGGGCATGGCACGACAGGGCGTGGCGGGGCCTGGCTTGGCAGGGCAGGGTCTACGAATGGAGTGGCGCAATGCGGGTAACTATCACAGGCGATAAACTCCCAAGGATCCTGGGGGTCCTGGAGGAGTTCTGTCGGAACAAAGGTCTGGAAATAAGGGTTGGGGGGGATCGGCCCAAGTCGCGCCAGGCAGACCACGACGCCCTTACCCCGTTTCGGACATTAGTAACGCCTATCAACGTACAGGAACGGTGAGCGGAGCGGCTCGTCAGTTGGGGTTAAGCAAAGGTTTTGTTTGGAAGAGGCTCAAGGAAATGGGGGATCTGACGTTACGGGATAGAGAAAAGGAGGCCGAGGGTGAGCAAAGAGACGACCTTATGGCACAGGCGTAACGGCGTGGCGGTGCAATTGGGATCTGCGCGGCAGGCGATCAAGGTGGCGTTGAAAGCCTTAAAGACGGTCGATGGTGCCCTGAAGACATTGGAAGGGGCCAAGTACCAGGTACGGCAGGCAAAGAAAGTTTCAGAACTCAAGCGCGAGGGCGAAAGGCCTTTGCCCAAGCGTATCGTGACCATTCTCGAAAGGGCCATGGGGGACCTGGAAAAGCACGAAAAGAACATCCGCGCCGTACCAGTTACAAAGGACGAAAGAGTGACAGCCAAAGATAAGGCCACCAGGAAGAGGGCTGCTAGGTGAAAGTCAGAAGGTCAATGTTTCACAGGCTGGCTGCTCTAGCTGGTTCTATTGATACAACTGCTAGGGAGCAAACGGATTCTTTAGCTTTCTCAAAACCGTCTCTGAGCCATACAAAGAAGCACCCCCCTTCAAAGGCGGAGAAAAAGATGAGGGCAAAGATGGCGAAGAGGTCTAGACGAATCAATGCCCGAGTGGAGAGAAAGCGGTAAAGAGAGTTGCCGTGAAGAGGCTTAGTGTTGAGCATCGGCGCGCACGGGGTTTATGGAAAGATGGCACCATGGATTTTGTGTGGTGGAGACAGCAAATAGTCCAAGACCGCTTGTGGTGGGAGCGGGAAAACGCACGCATACTAGGCCGCTTGGCAGAACTTGAAACGGGGTGAAATCGTGGAAGCAACCAGCACACATAAAAGGGAACGTCTCGACTGCAAGGATTGCTCTTATGAGACGGACGACCCAGGGAAGTTCTCAAAGCACAGGGCAGAGAAGCACGGGGAGGCGGACCAGGGGCAGATGGAGAGGAGATAGGATGCCAACGCCATCACGGAGGGCAATTTCGGTCCTGGCCGTGCTTGCTGCGGCAGCCGGAAAAGCGTGGGGCAATGTTCCCGCTTTTGTAACGGGTGGGTCGAAACGGCCTTGGGGACAGGGGTATGGCACGGGAAGGCCAGGTTATAAATCCCATACGCACACAACGAAGCGGCCACCTTCAAAGGCGAAGAAAAAGATGAGTGCAAAGATGGCCAAGAGGTCTAGGCGAATCAATGCCGGCAGGAAATAGATGGAACCCTTAAGAGTTCTATCTTTGGGGTGGGGAGTCCAGTCCTGGACGTTGGCAGCGATGATGGCGAAAGGGGAGATGCCCAGGGCAGACTTCCTCGTCCATGCAGATACGACCTGGGAGAAAGAGGCTACCTACGCTTTTGCCGAACGCTGTACTCCCTGGCTAGAAAAGCATGGATTGAAGGTCGTCACGGTTCGCTCCGACCGGACAAAAGTCATAGAGAAGTGGGAGAGCGCGACCGAGGGAATCATGATCCCCGCCTTCACATTAGCGCACAAGGACGGTAAGCGTGGTCAGTTGCGCCGTCAATGCACCCGCACCTGGAAGATGGTTCCCATCAGGCGGTTTATCTCCCATGAATTGCAGGAGCGCGGCGAGAAGAAGCACCCGGGCGCCGTTGTCTCTGTCCTGGGCATCTCTTGGGACGAGTTGATCCGAATGCGGGATAGCGACGTGCGCTACGTGGCAAACGAGTACCCGTTGGTAGACCGTCGTATCACCCGCCAGGGTTGCCTTGGATGGTTGAACCTGCACGGGCTTCCAGCCCCCCCCAAATCCTCCTGCGTGTTCTGCCCCTACCACGACAAGGGTGAGTGGGAAGGAATGGCACGGAAGGGTGGGCCAGATTGGGATGTATCCGTGAGGGTCGATAGGGCGATCAGGAACAAGCGCAGGAACTTCCCCCTCTTCGTGCATCCATACCGACGTCCGCTAGATGAAGCGCTCAGGGACGACGGGCAGATGGATCTCTGGCCTGAGGCGACGTGCGACGGCGGGTACTGCTTTGTATAGTCACGCCGGTATTAAAGAGAGATGGGACCAGGAAATGGAGGAGATGGAGCGGCTCTGTGCGGACTGTGGCGAGTGGTGGCCAGCCACCAGGGAGTTCTTCTTCACAACGGGGCGGAAGACCAAGCCCAAGCTTCATTCGTACTGCAAGGCTTGTTACGAGGTACGGCGGAAGAGATACAGGAAGGCATACGTGCCGCAAGGAGTGGGGCTCTGTGGATGACCACGCAAAGGTGAAAGATATAGGCCAAGAGACCGAGACAACTAACGGGAGTGAATCTCTACTGTGTACCGAAGGCGGCCAGGCCCACCACTGGCGCATTGATAGTCCTAGACCTGGTAGAGATACAACGCAAGGCACCTGTAGATACTGCTTTGCGACTAAGGAGTTCCCGTGGCGAAGTACCCACGAAACAAGTTGGCAGGAGGCAGCCCAACGGGGGAGAGAGACCCTGCCAAGTCAGGAGGAAGCCCAACAGGGGGAGGATCCCCTGCCAAGTCAGGAGGAAGCAGTGAAGATATATCGAGATATTAAGGGGGAGGAGCGTAGGGTTTGGGAGACTGACCACCGTGACGAAATAGCGGGAATTTTCGAGAAGGAAGGGAATGCAGGCGTAGCGAGGCGCTTAGGGGTGCCCTCTGGGACGGTTACGGCCTTGAAGAAGCGCCTTGGGTTAAACGTCGCCCACCAACGGGGGGGGCGACCACATAAGAAGCCACCACCGCCGCCCGACCCCAAGACGCTCATTCCACGCTCTTTCACTTTCAAGATCGAGCCGTTCACTCCACCTTCGGTAGCGGACACAATGGAGTGCCTGCATCTGGCCCAGGCCAGGATTGCAGAGGCTGTCGCCGAACGGGTGGAGGGCGGCGAAACGATAACTATAGCGTTGGCCTCTGTCCTGGTGGAGATCATGCGTTTCCCAGGAAACGGGCAGGCCGGCGTGAGAAAGGCGGGAGAGGGTGATGAAACGAATAATTAAAAGGAACCTACCTCTTGATGGCCTCCTTGACATATAGAGAGCACGTCCCCCAGGAAACGGGCAGGAGAACACAAAATGTCTCGTAGCTCCCAAGGGTTGCAAGACCAGATCCATGCCCTGATTCAAGTCATGAAAGGGCCGGATGCCGAGGGGCGTTATTGGGCGCGGTGCCTGTTCCATGACGATCATATCCCGAACATGCACGTTTTTCCTTCGGCCTTCGCCCACTGCTTCGTTTGCAACAGAACGTTCCGGCCCGAGGATCTCGCCAAGGCCCTGGGCCTGGAGGTGGGCGAGTTCCCGCCGAGCGACATCCAGGCGCTCTATGACTACCGGGACGCAGACGGCTCTCTTTTGTACCAGGTGGTCCGTAAGACGGGCAAGAAGTTTTCTCAACGACACCCGGACCCCGCAAAGCCAAGCGAGTGGCTGTGGAACCTCAAAGGCGTTCAGCGTGTGCTTTACATGCTCCCCGAGTTAGTAACAGCGCCACGCGACGCATGGATTTTTGTGGTGGAGGGGGAGAAAGACGCCGGCCGCCTGGCCAGCCTCGGCCTGGTGGCCACCACATGCTCCGGCGGGGCAGGGAAATGGAGACGCGAGTATAACCGCCACCTCAAGAATCGAGCGGTGGTGGTCATCCCCGACAACGATGATTCAGGCAGGGCCCACGCAGGCCAAATAGCGCAGTCGCTCTCCGGGACCGCAGAGTTCGTTAAGGCATTGGAACTCCCAGGGCTGAAGGAAAAGGGCGATGTCTCTGATTGGATCGAGGCAGGAGGGACCGCAGAGGAACTCCTGGAGCTGGCACACGCTACCCCGGAGTACAGCTCCCCCTCCAAGGACACTAATGATGGTCGCCGGCCAGCAGGATCCCTGGAAGAGACAACCCTTCTATGGGAGGGAAGCAAGTTCCGTCCTGTAGCACTCCGTATTATCAGGGAAGGCCTGAAAAGCCAGGGGCGATTTATCAAAACGGACCTGGGCCGCCTCTATTATTTCGATGATACGGACAAGAAGATATGCGAGCTGGGCAGTTTCGATATGGAGATCCTCCTGGACGAACGTTATGCGATTAACGCCACAGAGCAGCTCAGTCACTTCTTGCGCCAGGCCATGCTGGTAGAGGCCGCGCAGCGTGGAGCCATGGCCACAGTCATGATGTTTGCCTACTATGACCCCGTGGCAAACCGGTTGTTCCTGGACCTCGGCGGAGGCGGAGTCCTTATGCTCGATGGTGACCAGGTTAAGAAGGTCGATAACGGCTCCTACGGTGTCTTGTTTATGCCCACACAGCACTCTCAGCCCTGGGAATATAATCCGGGGGCCGAGGAGGGTATAGTTGCCAAAACGTTAATAGAATCGTTGGCTTTTAGTACGGAAGAGGAGAGCGCCCATACGCCGGATGAGCAACGGTTGTTGCTTCTCTTGTGGCTCCTGGCCTTGCCCTTCGAGTCGGTTCAGCCAACAAAGCCCCTGGCGCTGGCCATGGGCCCCGCAGGGTCCGGTAAGAGCCTGCTCTTCCGGCGTATTGGCCGAATGTTGTTTGGTACCACATTCGACGTTGATGGCCTACGACGGGACGGTGAAGAGGATTTCTTCGTTGCCATGACCAACAGGCCTTTTGTGGCCTTTGATAATGTTGATCGCTATGTCCCCTGGCTAGATGATGCGCTGGCAACCACGTCCACGGGCATGAGGGTCACCAGGAGGGAGCTCTACACCACCAACAGGGCGATCACCTACTCGCCAAAGGCTTTTGTTGGTTTGACGGCCAGGACGCCGCGGTTCAGGCGCGAGGATGTGGCGGAGCGCCTGATTATTTTCCACCTCGACAAGATCGTCACCAAACGCCCCGAGCATGAGCTGCTCAGCGAAGTGATGGAAAGGCGCGATGATCTCCTGTCAGACTATGCGAATATGCTGAACAGAGTGATCGCGGTCAGGGACATCCCCGTGGTTGATGCGTCGATCCGCCTGGCGGACTTCGCCAAGGCTGCCAGTCGCGCCGGCTCATCTCTAGGCCTGACCAAAGAGACGGCAATGATCCTTGAAAAACTGAAACGCGCCCAGTATATCTACGCCACAGAGGAAAACGAGCTGACGGTGCTCATAGATGCCTGGTTGTCAGAGGCTCCTTTTAAAAGGGGTGAAATGGATATGGGTCTCACCAATGAAACCAGGGGCGTGCGGACGATTGAACTATACCAGGAGCTTAAAGACATTGCCCAGGAGCGACGAATGTCTTTCCATTTCAAGAATCCGGTCTCTCTCGGCCGGCAGCTCAGGGGTTTTCAGGACGCCCTGGGTGTCCAGTTTCAGGTTGAGCGGGTTAGGGATCGGGTTGGCTCGGTGTGGACATTCACACGCCTGTAAAGGATTGAAAAAAATGCGTCCGAATATTTTAGAAAACTCTTCCGCATTAACCTGCCACACCTGCCACACCCTATCTACGTCCTATGTGGCAGGTTGTGACCCCACCTGCCACACTTGTATCTACGACCTGCCACACAACCTGCAACAGTCTGTGGCAGGTCGTTGCAGGTCGTTGCAGGTTAAAAACGTCCTGCAACATATCTACGTCAGATATAGCCTGTGGCAGGTTGCAGGTGTTTTGGTGGAAAAGTTTTCTAAAAGGCGTGTTTTATGAACCAGACAACCTTTTTGGAACGTTTACTTACCAACGAGCTTCAGCAGCCCCAGGGTCTGTTGGACCTCCGGAAACGATTACGGAGAGGCCGAGACATCCTCTGTCAGTTATGGACCCATTTATTGGGAAACGAGAACGCTGAGTATGAAACAACAGAGGCCTACACGAGAGACAACAAGGCCTTCTCTCGACACCTGGACAAATGGGCCTGCCTCGAAGCACTACTGAGATTCACCTATCCTGACTTCCAGGGATGTGTCATCGGGGCGGAAGGATGCCAGGATGCTCCCACCTGGTGTGGATACTGTGCGGATACCGCCAAAGAATAATTAGGAGGTTCGTTAGCATGACAGTAGCAGGAACAGGGGTATTTGACAAACAGGAGATCCTCCGGCTTCGCGCTGAGGGTAAGTCGGTCCGACAAGTAGCGGAGATCGTCGGCTGTGGCAAGTCTTACGTCCACAAGGTTGAAAAGGGGAACCACCAAGGAGAGTCCGGGCTCTTGCCCGGGCCCAGGGAACAACTCAAGGTAGCAACACAACAGGCAACGGCCCGCGTAGAGGAGCTGCGGGAGGAGAAGATACACCAGGCCCTGGCCGCCTCCCCCCAGGCCCAGGAGACCCAGGCACGCCCCATTATAGTAGAGGGGGCGAAGATGCTCTCTAACCCCTGGCAGCCGAGGAGCGCGCAGGACCAGGCGCACATCGAGGCTCTGGCCGATTCCATAGATTTGGTGGGATTGCTTCAACGGCCTGTGGTTCGGCCATGCCCCGGGAAAGAGGGCTTCTACCAGATCGCTTGTGGGCACTACCGAGTTGAGGCCTTAAGACTCCTGTTTTCAAGGGGGCGGCATGGTTCAGAAGTGCCTGTGGATCTACGAGACATCACGGACGCGGACATGGCACTGATCGCCCTGGCCGAGAATATGAAACGCCAGGATATTACGCCTGTAGAGGAGTACAAGGCATACAAGAAGGCACTCGAGGAGATCACAGGGCTGACAATTACAGCTCTGGCCACAAGTATCGGTATTGACCGCGCCACGCTCTCCAATAATCTCCGGATCCTCCGGCTCCCCGCGGTGGTGTTGCAGCATTTTGAGAGCGGGGATCTGTCAGCCCACGGGGCCAGGGAGTTTCTCTGTCTCATGAACGAGGCGCATTGCCACGAGGATGTTATGGAGAGGGTGATTAAGGACATCTCTGTAATGATGTATGGCAGTGGTGCCCCAGATTGGCGTGTGGGGAATATCCGCAGGCTGATTCGTTATCGTGTGGCGGGTGACGAGCAAAACTGGAGGCCGCTGGACAAGAATAAAGGCGACAGAGGGAATAACGAGGGGGGCGGCACATGGAGAGAGCCCGCCTTCGATGTTGAGGCCTTCATTAAGGTCCGGTCGGACAAGGTGCATGTCATTCCCAAACAAGAAGAAGAGTCCCGTCGCTGGACCTGTGATGTTAAAGAGTGGCGACGGCTTCAAACTAATGCAACACGCGAGGCGAACAAGGCGGCCGAGGCCTCCGGCTCCCCATCTCCTAAAGCGGGAACATCGAACGCCGGCGCCGAGCGGGGCAGGCAATTTGACCAGGCGCTTGCAAAGGATCCGCTAGCCCAGAAACTCATGGCTGGGGGACAGAGCGTTTCCGGGGAAACGGGGGCCGGCAAAGGCCCTGGGGAGCTTACACCTGAGCTTAAAGAACAAATGGGTAGGAGGGCAGAGCCGCCAAAGGTGTTCGGCTACGGCTGGGGGGGATTTAACAGGGAGCTACGAAGCGCGCCGCCGTATTTAGATAAACCCAACGAGTGCGGAGACAAATGCACCTGGGGAGCTCAGTACGGGCAATTTTATCAGGGTGCTGAGTTGCAACTCTTTTGCACCAACCAAAGTTGCTGGGACACAAAAATCAGGGACGGGAAGAAATCCTACCAGGAGAAGTTCGTCAGGGATGGGGAGCAACAAGACAAAGAGGACCGGAGAGTTGTGCGGGATCTCCTGAAGTCCTTGCCCGGGGAGCCGTTAATCAATGCGCTAGCCAGGCTGTTCCTGAGTGACCCCTTTGGCAGCTACGAAGTGATAACGCTCCCCAGGATACCCCGTGAGGAGGAGAAGACGTTTACCAGGACGCCCTTGACGATGTCCAGGGTACGGGATCTCCTTAACTTGAAGCCGGTTAAGGAAACCTTTGGCCAGGACCTATGTTTCAGCTCCTCTGCCGCAATAGGGAGGCTGGACAAGGCCACACCCGAGTCGCTCCAGGAGGTCGTTGCCAACCTCATTGTCTACCATCTCCGTACCAAGGTTAGGGATGGAGTGGGGAGCATGATAAGGGAGGGAGTGGGAAGAGACGGCAAAACGGAGGAGTCAGAATAATGGCCAAGGACAATTGCGCTCAACCCAATCCTGACGACGACGGCGTGGATCTGCGCCTGCTTATACGTTCCTTGGCCGAGCACTTTTGGGTCCTGGCCCTTCTGCTCGTGGTAGGACTCGCGACAGTCGTAACCTTGATGTATGTTGACCAACCAGGCTATGTCTCCGAGGCACTGTTGCTTGTCGACGAGCAATACCTTGGAGTGGAAAACGCCAAGATAATCATCGCGGAAACCACTAACATTCAACCCACTGTAAGCAGCCCCAAATCATACCCTGGCGGCGTGTTGAAGCTCCGGTACTACAGCCAGAATGCCAAGAGGGCAAACGAGGGACTTCAGGCTGATCTAGACAGTGTGCTTGGCATACTTCGGGCCACTATCCCGGACTACATTGAACCGGGTCAAGAGTTCGCGGACACGTTTGGTACCGAGGAAGGCACGATAGAACAACTTTGGGGCATACAAACAAAGGTGATAGGTGCTGCAAGGGCCTTTCAGGTGGTCCGGGCCCCAACGCTTCCGACATCAAAGCAAAGCTGGTTCGACGGACAGAAATTCGCTCTGGCCGGGGTGTTCAGTTTTCTTATAGGCTGCATCGGCGCAGTTTTATGGGACCAGCGCCACAAGCTCCTTGGAGGATGACAATGCCCTACGATGACACTTTCGTAATGGTCGAAAAGTCGCAGGCTCAGATCAAGCGCCTTCTGGAGCGTTTGAACGTGGTAGCGACACGGTTTACCTCTTATCCCGCCTACGCTCTACTAGAGTTCGTGCGACAGGAAGCCTCTACCGAGAGGCTTTTGCCCTATCGGATTACCATCACGCCTCGAGTGGAGGATAACCCTCGTAGTCCGCAGAGGGAGCTGGAGCGAGCCGAGCGCCAGGTGTGGAGGGTAGTTTATTGGTGGTTGAAGGCGAAGATCGAGGCGGTGGACTTCGGCCTGCTGGAATTTGAACAGGAGTTCCTTCCCCACATGCTACTGACAGACGGTGAGGGCCGTAGTGCAACAGTGGATGAGATTCTATTTGAACGCATGGCCGAGCGAAAGCCTACATCGGACGATCCTTTTGGTGGACTAAGGCCAGCCCTACCAGGAGGGAAATAACAAATGGACTTCTGGCCAATAGTTATCCAGACCTACCTGGTAATCGGCGTGGTGATCGCCGTCGTCGCATGTATAGAAGCATGGCGTGGGGGTGATAGCCGGTTCGTTCTCACTGTAGCCTGGGCGCCGGTTGTCGCCCTGGTGTGGATATTTACCCTGCCACTGATAATTCAGTACGAACGGGATCTAAAAGCCTCGTCTGCTGGCCAATCGCGGCGCATCCTGGCCAACCGCGAGCGGGAGGGCCGGTAAATATACGCGGGGGAGTCGAAGCTAGGGTCAAAAATACGTTCATGAGGCAACTGGGCGGCATGGCCAGGACCGCCCATAGGAGAAAGCAATGCCCTTCCCCTGCCTACACTACACGGGTAACCGCCGGTTCTGGACGAAAGCCCGGGTCGCCGAGGCGCTGACTCGCATAGCAGCAGAGATCGAAGGCCCTCTGCCATGCAACGACCGCGCTTATCTGGCCCTCAAGAAGGGGCGGCTGGACTGGCCATCGGTGGGACGTGTACTGGGATACTTCGGGGGCCTGGCCCCTGCGTGGATTGCAGTGGGTGCCGGCCGCGACCGCCTCACTCTCCGATTCACCCCATGGATACCGGAGGACGTGCAGTACCTTTTGACCTACGCGGGCGTGAAAACACTCGCACAGATCGCTCAGGAGTTCGGCCGCACTTATTCCTCCGTTAGGGGGAAGTTGAACAAAGAGATCGGCGTCAAAGCCCGCCACAACCAGGGCTACCTTTCGGCCGCGGAGCTTTCCAAGCAGTACAGGAGTCCCTATCACAGGGTGAGGGATCTCCTCGCTGCCGGCACGATACCGGGGGAGTTCGACGAGACCAGGAACTGCTGGAGGGTCGATCTGGCTGACCTGACCCCAGACATGGAGGCCTTGCTGAAAGCGCCCAAGACCCGTAGCTACCGAACTACTCCACCGGATCTCGGTGACTACTACCATCGTTATGGGATACACCGAACCACGGCCAGTGGTCCCGTGAAGGCTTTAGCAGTCTGAGTTTGTAAGGGGTGAATGTATGCCAGTGAGGATACAGCGCCAAAGGACTAGGGGCTGGCGGATGCCGCCGAATACAGTCTACGTGGGTCGGCCAACGAAGTGGGGCAACCCGTTTTCTGTAGATGAATTTGGGCGCACAAGGTGTATCGCACTTTATAGGGATGCACTTGAGGGTTTTTGGGATGCTAGAAGGCATTTCTCTGATACAGAAGTGGATCTTGCCAATCATGCCTATGCTTTATGGTGTGAGTTTACGAAAAGACATAACGGGACGCCTTCTAAGAATGCCTGTGCCGAACTCTACGGTGTGAATCTATCAGACTGGTGTGCGCTAGATCAATCTTGTCATGTTGATGTCCTTCTGGAGATAGCAAATAAGGGGCCATCATGACCACGTTTGGAAGCCCAGCTATATTCTCCCCTGATCGACTCTATAGGTATGTGCTCCGACGTATTGTGGGGATGGGGGAGGGTATCTGCCTCTTCGTCATGCTCAATCCTAGCACAGCTAACGAATTTATTAACGATCCATCCATACGCAGGTGCGTGGGGTTCGCTAGGCTTTGGGGATATGGTGTATTAGAAGTAGTCAACTTGTTCGCTTATTGTACATTCTCACCGAAGATTCTCAGGGAAGTTGCTGATCCTGTTGGCGCTGAAAACGATGCGTGGATTTTGGATAGGGCAAGCAAGGCCGATTTAACCGTAGTGGCATGGGGGAACAATGGAGGCTATCTTGACAGGGGAAGGGAGGTTGAAGTTTTACTTTCCACCTACGAGCTCTACTGTTTCGGCTTGACTAATATAAAGGAACCTAGACATCCCCTTTATATTCGTAGATCACAGCCCCTTGAGAGGAGTGAAAGGAAATGGTAACGGCAACAATTATCACCAGGCCTGTGCTACCTGAACTCTGGGGTAAGGACCACTGGTCAACACTGGCCTACGCCGAGACCTGCACCGTAGAGGGTCATCCACTTAGCCTTGGGAGGATGCGCTGTGACGTTACACGGCATCCCTTGTTGGCCTCTTGTCGCGTGCCATACACGGGCCAGAAGTATCCAACTAGGCTTCGGGATGGGGTGGAGTTGCCTGACCACGACGATTGGGATTGCCTGTGTGACGCACAACAGGCGGGACTGATCAAGGTAATGGGATTGCCCGAGGGTGTTCTGGACGTGGAGCCGGGTAGGCGAGGAGGTCTCTTTATCCACCTGCGGCGGCGCACCACCTCCCTGGGTTCAGAGTGGGCTGGTAAGCCGCGGGTGAAGTTCACCCAACGGGGCTGGGAGGTTATGCACCTTCTCAGGCAACACAAGGGCTCAGGTGGTAGCTTTGGGACGTTTGTGTGGAAGGAGATACCTGGATGAAGAGGGAGGTCTTGAAGAAACGATTGGCAAGGGAACAATATAAGGGTTTCATGCAAGGTGTGGCATATGCAGTAGCTTGTGCGAACAGAATGTTTGATGAACCCACCCTATGCGCCGAGGTTCTAAGGACAGCAGGAACATACCGTGATTATGTAAAGGCTGGTGTTGACGAGTACGACAAGAAGGAACTAAGAAAGATATTGAAGTGGGGCTGATTTGTGCCGAAGGAGATAGAGATGAAGGCTCTTAGTATCCGGCAACCCTGGGCCTGGCTGATAGTGCAAGGGTTCCAAGACATTGAGAACCGGACATGGTTCACGAAGTTCCGGGGACGGGTGTACGTCCATGCCGGGAAGATCTCAGACGTTGACCCCGCCGCACACTACTCACAGACTCAAAACGCTATCCTTGATTGCCTTTCTACTACTCAACAGTACGCATTCTTGAAAGCCCGCCCTTGGCCCCTCGGTGCCATCGTCGGCGAGGTAGAGATCATAGATTGCGTCCAGGAGAGTCCGTGTCCATGGTTTGAGGGGCCCTATGGGTTTGTCTTGAGGAACCCTGTCGCCTACACAGAGCCTATTCCCTTCAAAGGCCAACTCGGCTTCTTTGATGTTGCTCTACCAGTTAGAGGGGAGATAGATGGTAATTGAAACAGTGCGTCAAGCCGTTTGGTCAACTGTGGCGTGGTGTAGGGACTGTAGATTATGGCTACCAGCAGCTCAGATCGGGGGGGGGTGCTGGATGGAGTGTGACCGCACCCTCATCAAGCGTGTCGGCTGGGTATGTTCTGTTTGCGAACAGATAGAGTTCACCAAGGCCGACTTTAACGACCACGGGTGCTGGTCATTCTACTGAGAAGGAGACGATAGATGGACAAGGATAGAATCTGGGTAAGGGACAGAGATTGGATTCTGTTGGGTTCTGACACAAAGGCAAAGTGCCGCAGGATACTTGGGCAACCACGGCGAATGTGTCCAAATACTGCCATTGCCCAACTCCGACGCTCTAATGGTTGGTGGGCATATTGTGTTGATCACTTGTATGGCGGAAAGATTGTTGGAGGCCATATTGAAGTTTCTGTTGCGGCAGACAGCCCTGCGGCTCTACGCAGGTAGAGGAGATATAGATGGGTTCGACAACCGAAATTCCCTGGACCGACTCAACCTGGAACGTCACAAGTGGTTGTACCAAGGTAAGCCCTGGCTGTGACCATTGCTACGGTGAACGATTAGCCGAAGGCAGGCTCAAGCGTCACTATCCAGACGGCTTCGGCAAGGTCGCCCTGCATCCTGAACGGCTGGAGATACCGCTGCACTGGAAGAAGCCACGCATGGTGTTCGTGTGCTCCATGTCCGACCTGTTCCATCCGAGGGTGCCGTTTGGGTTCATCGAGAAGGTGATGAAGGTTATGTGGCGTTGCGATCATCATACCTTCCAGCTTCTCACAAAGCGCCCTGGCCGGATGGCGCACTTCGCAAGAGTTTGGTGGCCATCAGCTACCCTGAGCGGCACACCATGGCCTCCCAACGTCTGGGCTGGTGTGAGCGTGGAGAACGCCACGTACCTGCCCCGAGCGAAGTTCCTCTATAAATTGAAATGTATGTTTCCGCACATCACTACCTTCTTATCGGGGGAGCCGCTGCTGGATAGTCTTGACCTAACCCCGTATCTGAACTGGAGGGATCTTGACAAGGTGCCTCTCCATGCCCGCAAGCACTTTATGCCCTGTCTCGATCAGGTCATACTCGGCGGTGAGTCTGGTCCCAACGCTAGGCCCATGCACCCTGACTGGCCTCGGACGGTAAGGGACGATTGCCAGGAGGCAGGGGTGCCCTTCTTTTTCAAACAGTGGGGGGAGTGGGCACCTCGTAGCCCTGTTAGTATGCCACCAGGGTCTCGTTATCAGCATGTACCAGTGGATGGGCTCCCTTACGTGCTAGGCCAGACATGGAGGCCCTTGCAAACTATGTATCGTGTAGGCCGCAAGGCCGCCGGCGCCCTGCTGGACGGGGAAGAGCATAGGGGCATGCCATGACTAAGGCCATCATGGAGAATTAAGACAGGAGTGGATCATTGGGTGATTTGGGCGAGATTGTTCTCAAAGAACGGCCCTTGATAATACGAGAGGCCATCGTTGGGGGTCGCAAATTAACGAAGGCATTGTATATGCAGATGCCTGGATTAGCGGTTATGCCTATCGCTTCTACGGGGATACGCATAGTTGCATGGGTGAACCATCATTGGAGAGAATGCGGTGCAGGTAGGTGGGACTGGTCCTCGTTAGGATACGAGCATCGGCATATTTTGGTGGAGGAAGGGGGAGTTGTGAAACAAGGCACAGTATGGAGGGGATCTTCTGCCTCGGCACCCATAGAAATATCATTCGGAGATCTACGCGGGGGTAAGGAAGTAGCTGCCTTAATGGCAAGACGCAGGCTGGAAGGCATGGAACCATCTTATTACTATAGTGGCGGAATGGCTATGCTGGATATTAACTACCAAGGGCACAAAATAAAGTTTGGGTTTGGAGGCAAGGCGAATGTACTCACAAGTCATGTTACTGAGGGGGATCCACCCAAAGACCTGGTAGCTCTAGCCCTGCCAGCCGTAGGTGTAGATGAATTAGTAGCTAAGATAGATGAGGTTATCGCTAGTGAACTGGAGTGGCGATACAACTTAGCTCAGTTGTGGGGCTTAGTTACCGAAGAGACTCCCCAGGTCTACCTATAGGGAAGGAACACAGGGGTCTCCCCTGAGAGGAGATGATAGATGCACATCTGGCAAATAATTCTCTTGGCCTACCTGGTAATCGGTGTGACGATCGCCATCGCTGCATGTGCAGAGGCGTGGCGTGAGGGCGATAACCGGTTCGTTCTCACTGTAGCCTGGGCGCCGGTTGTCGCCCTGGTGTGGATATTTACCCTGCCCCTGATAATAGAGAACGAACGGTTTCTAAAAGCCTCGTCTGCCGGCCAATCGCGGCGCATCCTGGCCAACCGCGAGCGCAGGGCCGGTAAATATACGCGGGGGAGGCGAAGCTAGGGTCAAGTAAATACGTTCATGAGGCAACTGGGCGGCATGGACAGGACCGCCCACGCAAGAAAGGGGAATAATCATGCAAGGAAAAAAGAGAGTAGCGAATTCTATGTATCTATTTGGGATCAGTCTAATACTGGCTGCTTCAGGACTCCATTTAACCGGCTGGACAGGCACCCAAGAATTGGAATTAGCGCAACGATTTTGGGGGGCGGCGAAACTCTTTCTTTTCTCGGCGGCTTGGCTTTTGATAGGATTGGGTATATCAGGTGGTCTGGCAGAAATGAGCATCCACCAGAAGCCAACCAAGACCGGTAGCCAGAGGTAGTGGTCGAGCATCGCCAGTCCTACCATGGCCACCATCATCCACCATGCGGCGTTAAAGCGTGGGCGGCACCATAGAGCATAGATACTTATCGCCGCCCACGCCGCACCCGCCAGCAAGCCCCACTCCAGCGCGACCCTTACGGGGATATTCAGTACGGCTATGGCCTCCGTCCAGCCCCGGCCTATGAGGCCTGGAAACCAGGGGTCGTCCAGCCGGAGCATGATTGAGGCGAAGATGTTATCGGATAGCCTGTAGCCATGAAGGACATTCCCCCATAAAGGGAAAAGTAGCAGTGCGGCCCCAGGGATGATAAGTAGATGGCGGTACCCTCTTTGCTGTATGGCGATGCCTACGATTACCACGAGCATGACGACCGCCGCGAGACGGGACCCAGACAAGGTCATGGCTGCCAGGAGGGGCAGGGCCATCCACTTCGCCCTGGACGCCAGAAGGTATGTAGCAGAGACCGCCAGGAACCCGGCGGCCAGGTTTGCGTTGTTGGTCAAGCCTGTGACCCTTATTACCTGGTCTGAAAATCCAGCCTGCCAGAACATCACCGCGGCGTGGGCGAAGGCGAAGGGCAGCATCCAGAACATCACCCTGTCAAACTTGTTGCCGTTGAAGACCAGAAGGGCGAAGGGAACCATCAGGACCAGTCCGCCGATGTTATTCGGGACAAAGACGGTGGTCGCGATGGCGGAGGCTACGATTAAGACAAAGGCCGCCAGTGCCGGCACGGCCGGGCGTCTCGCGTTTGTAAAGGTGCCTGCCATGACAAGGAGTATGGCGACGGTCATCTGCCAGTCGGTCTTGAAGGACGTTGCGGCCAGGGCCAGCCCAATCCCTGTGGCGCCAGACGCTATCTCCTGCCGTAGATTCGCCCTGTCCTTCAGGGCGAGAAGCGCCAGAGTTCCTATCTCAACCAGACTCGCAACGGGCCGTGGCTGTGTTAGAGGGGACTCCATAGTTTACAGCCCACGCCTCTGAAATAACCTCTTGCCGTAGGGGGACTGGCGTCTGACGGGGCTAGGCCTACGCACAGTTGGGGAAGCCAACTTCTCGGCCCGTTCGGGGACATAAATAAATTCGAGTTTATGGGGCCCCACGATGACATCCTCGAAGCCCAGCGCCTTCCGTCGTCTCTTTGGCCGCTCTGCACTGGTCTCTATGACCTTCAATGTCCGTGCCGGATTTCTACTAGCACTTCCGAGATTCGGGCGAAATGCCCACTCGTTAGTCCCCAGGTTATAACGCACTATGGTTTTCCCTTGTACCCATTCTATGATCCTTGGGTAGCGTCCAGGTGGCAAAGCCTGTCCTGGCATTTGGTACACTCGCCCCTTCTTTACCGGGGCTTTTCCTGGGGAAACCCCAGGCGACGTTGGCCTTTTTGTATCTACGCCTTCTTTGTCCAATTGGGTAGGATGTGCGAGCCATTTTTTATAAAGGCGCATCTCGGCAGGTGTCTGGGGATTTTCAGGCACCACCTGTTTGGCCTGGATAGCGAGGTCTCGCTTTGAAGGTTTTGGCTCCCTTGTGGCACCTGGTGGCGCTGGCTCCTGTGTTGGTTTTTCGGATTTAGCCGGTGGCGGTGTTGTGCGTCTGCGTCTCTTAACAGGAGGCCCCACCTGGGCAACAGGCTTTGCGGCAGGCGAAGGGCGAATTAGGGGTGCTTCAGGGGTAACGGCCTTAGCAACCGCAGGCTTTGCGGGGGGAGTAGGAGCTGCTGTAGCAGCTTTATGTAAATCCTGGACACTCTCAAAAGTAGCCTTGGCCTCTTTATTCCAAGGTGCTATGGGGCCAGAAGGACGCCCCTCTGCCTTTATGCGATAATTCCCCGCATTGTCTATGTAAGCCCTACCAGACCGCCAGTCCTCCAGGGCTTGCTTTATTGTGGGTGTCTCCCCTGCAGGCTTTGCGGCAGGTTCAGGGCGAATTGGGGCGGTGGTATGAACTCGCACGTCATACTTCCTGTCGCGCAGTAGGTCAATAATATTGACTCGCTCCGCCTGCCCTGTGTAATCAGCGATCTGACCAATGTCACCAACAGGGCGGATTATTGCCTCCTTGGTTTCAGGGATTACTTGCTCAATTCTATACCCGCGGTTAACCTGTCCTTCCACTGGCCGCCAGCCGACACCCTGCCCCACCTTCCATTTATCGGGTTTGGCAGCTAGCGTTCGGGCCAAACGCTTCATTGTTATTTCGTCGCCTCTAGTCTTAAACCTCTTAGTTTCCAGATCGCTTAGCCGGCTTCTCATCTCCTGTTCTTTCTGAACCCCAGAGGCCGTTTCCTGGGAAACGCTCTTCGGGGCTTCAAGGACAGCTTTCTCGGCCACTTCGGGTTCTCTAGGAGTGAACCGGTAAGTTGGTCCCTCTCCCTTCAACGGTTCTTCTTGGAGTGCCTCAAAGCTCGCCTCGGGAACATCCGAAACATCCTCGCCCTGCAATTTCTTCTCAAGCCGTGTCAGTTCCCCTTGCATCGCCACCAGGCGGTCCGCATATTCAAACGGTGACTCGGCCTGTTTCTGGTATGATGCCAGATTGGCCCGACTTCTTTCGAGCTCCGCCATTTTTGTTTGTAGCAGGACGGGGATGCTCTTAATTTTATTATCAAGCCTTTGCATTGCCCCTGCTGCGGTTAATTCAGTAATCGGCACGCCTGTCGCATATTGATACTTGGTGGTCGGATTCTCAAGAAGGATTCGATACTCCCCAGCTCCTGGCTGGCTCAAAATCCGAACAGTAAACCCCTTGTAGCTCCCTATTTCGGGGGCATCGCTTGGCGAGTCGACTTGTGGGGTGCGTATAATTGCAGCCCGTAGTGCCTCTGCCGCCTGGGGTCGTTCAGTAAAACGCTGGCCTTTAATTTTGAAGTCGAAGGGAGCGTCACCTTTGAAGTCGAAGGGAACATCACCAATTACTCTTGTGGCATCCTGGCCAATCCGCTCCACATCTCCTGTGGCATCCTTGATGATCTCGGGGAGTGATAGCAATTGTGTTTTAGCACGTACTCTGGTATCTAGGTGGGAAGCCTTCAGCATCTCAAGTCTGAGCACCTGGTTTTTCAATGTAACGGCCTTGAGGACATCGGGATTGCCGGATGCTACCGCCTTGGCTTCACCGGCAGACATGGTAAAGCTATCTATGTCCTCTATTTCTCTGGGGGGGGTCTCGCGGCGCATGATCGACTTGATCGCCTTCGACTTAGATTCAATGGCCTGCCACATATAAGCATCGAAGCTGCGCTCCGTGACGTATGTGTGTATGCGGACACCTTTCCCTGGGCCAACTATTTGACCCCCGGCATCTCTTTCTGGCCCATAAACGAGGTTCCCCTGGCGGACAATGCGGCCCTCCCGTTGCTCAATATCGCGTGGCCTCCAGGGGGCATCAAGGTGATGTAGAGCCGCCGCTCTTTCCTGGACATTAACGCCAGTACCCATTTTGCCTGTTGAACCAATAATCACTCGGATATCTCCGGCGTTGACCCTCTGATACAAGCGTCTCCGCTGGGCATCGTTTTTTGCGTCGTGGATAAAGGCTATCTCGTTTTCAGGGACCCCCGACGCCACCAGTTCTTCCTTTATAACCCCATAGACGTTTCGCAGGACCTGGACGTCTTCAATGACTTCGCCGGCCTCATCATTCTCAACATCCTTGTCCTTCCCTTCGGGTGCCTTTGGGGTTCCGACATCCAGGAATACTAGTTGGGCGCCTTTATCTTGGGTTGTGTCACGGTAAATATCAGCGATCTTGCTCGACACAACGGCGATCTTCCCTTTCGGGTTAACAGGTGCATGAGGGTCAACCATCCGCATATCCAGCGATGCCAGGCGGGCATCGCTGGCGATCTTGAGCATGTTGTCTTCGCGGGGGTCCATATTCTTCAGCTCGTCGGCCCGCTTTGCAAGGGATTTCATATAGTCAAGCAAGGCATCGTCTGGCGGAGTCGAGACCACCGTTCGGCGGGGCCGTCCCTCGTCATCAACGATTCGTGGGCGCAGTCTTACAATGGAAGGGACCTCATCTGCCACCCGAATGTCTGTCACTTGTTGCCAGATATTACTCAATTCAGGGGCATTGGCGAACTTAGAAAACCTTTGGGTCAGCTTGTACTGGCCTGTGGGTGTTTGCTCAAGTGCTTCGGTGGTTTCACCAAAGGTTTTAGCCCATGCGTCAAAATGTTGCAACCCCTTCTTTTCCAACATGGGCTGTTGGAGATACCGCATCATGGTATACATTTCAGCAATAGTGTTCGCGATGGGTGTTCCGGTCGCGAACACTACGCCGGTGTTCCTGCCCTTGTCCTGGAGGTATCGGACCTTTTGGTACATATCCCAGGCCCGTTCCGAATCGGTATTGGGAAGTCCCTTCAGCCTGCCCATTCGGGTAACAAAGCGAAGGTTCTTGAACATATCCGCTTCGTCAACAAACACCTGGTCAACACCCATGTCCTCGAAGAAGATGGTCTTATCCCCAACCTCCCTCACCTTCGCCTGGGTTTCTTTTAGCCGTGTTTCCGCTCTGAGTAGAGCCTTCTGGATTTCTTTATGAGTTACGGATTTCCCACGCCGCCTCCCGTATGAAGTGCCGGAGTCCCCCGCCTCCGCTTCCAGTGCCGCCCGTAAAGAGGCAACCTCCTCTCTTAGAAAGGCTATCTGAGTCTCCGGCCTAACAGGGATACGTCTATATTGAGAATCGGAAAGGATTACTGCGTCCCAGTCACCTGTCACCGCCCTGGAAACAAACTCAGCACGGTTGGCTGGTGTGAAGTCGTTGTCAGATGGATAGAGGACATTCGCGTGAGGATAGATGTCTAAAAACTGGTCATAAAACTGCTTGTGGGTGCTTTTGGGGACGACAAAGAGATTCTTCTGAACCAACCCAAGCCGCCGGAGCTCCATGGCGCTCCCGACCATGACCGCTGTTTTCCCAAAGCCTACCTCATGGCCCAACAACGCTGTGCGGTCCTGCACGACTCTCCATATAGCGTCTTTCTGGTGAGGGTGTATCTTCTCGGCCCAATCCCTGGCCATCCCTGGTAATTCTTGGTGCTGTCCATCGTAGGCCCGCGGCCTGTAATTGTTGAATGTGTTGTTATATATTTTGGCTAGTCTGGCAGCTCGTTCAGGGTCACTCCAGATCCACTCTTTGAAGGCCGCTTCGATAGCCTTTGCTTTTTCTTGTGCAGCCACAGTTTCCTGGGGGCTTCTAACGGGCTTATCTTCAACCTTGTCGTATACCTCGACCATCTTCCCGTTGAGGATCCGCAGAAGGATCTCGGTAGCGGCCATCCGACTGGTGCCCCAGTCAGAACGTAAGGCAGCAGTGCTGGCAGACGGGACGCCCTCCTTCACCCAGTCTCCCGTTTCGGCAACATAGCTAAAGTAGGGGGGGTTATTCTGGTAGTTCCGTGTGCCTAAAAGATGGTCCGTAAAATCCGTAACATCTTCACTTGGTATCCACGGTGCTCCCAACCTGGCGCTGATCTGACTTGGAGGCAGGTCCTCCGGCTGGACTGTCTTCAAGGCTTCGACGTTGGAGAGATATGCCTTGTTTGCCTCTGCTGCCCTCTCCGCTATCCTTAACTTCTCACGCACATCTCCCGTCAGATACTTGTCGGTCATTTCCCAGTCGCCCAGGGGATTCTTGAAGATGCGACCCTGTTCCGCAAGGCTGTCCCTGACCTCATTTTTGTCCTGGCCCAGCAGCTCCGCCATGCGCTCGAAATCCAGGCGGCCCGTTTCATTCAACGCAACAATAACGGCATCCGTCTCACTGTTAATATCTCGTTCCGGCATACCGTGTATCGTGCGCTCGGTAAAGAGCGGCATTTTTATAGCATCAGCCTGCGCTTTAGAGAGAAACCCCTTGACCTTTTCCGCCTCCGGCCTCTCCAGTGCCCTGAGCAAGGGTTGGTCCGGGTCGTTTCTGAGAAGTCCTGTGTTCTTCATCAGGGTTCCGTGAGCGGCAACAAACCTGTCGTATAAGTCATTAAGGTGTGTCCGTGCCTCGCTCAATACTTCGGGGGATTTCTCACCCAGTTGCGTGTCGATAACGGCCCGAGTGGCGTCCCTGATAGCCAGCATGTCAATAACCCGAGCCTCCTCATCCTTTGACAGATCGGCTTTTGCCAATGCCCCGTGTTGGTTCACGTACACCAGACCGTCTTCCCCGATCAGGTGGGCTCCCTCAGGAACATTTAACGGGCTGGCGACGGGAGTAGAACGCAGGAGATCGGCGGGAGTACCCGAGACAATACCCTTCGGTAATGTTTCAAGGCTTCGTGCCAGGTCGTCCTTGAGGAGGCGGTCCGTAAATGGCTCAACGGTGTATTCGCCGCCACCATACATTGAGCCCGCTGCTGAGTGCTTGCCCAAAACCATCTCGGGGTGCTTGAGAAAGTATTGGTTCACATTAGCCGTTGTCGGGTACTTATAACCGGAGGAGGTCTCAACTTCTAAGTCAATTGGGCTCGTATCAATCCAGGAGGTATCTCCCTGTTCCTCGCTGGGTAGGCGCTTCCGCATAAAGATGATGTCCGTGACGACATCTGTATCAGGGAAGGTCGTTTTAGGTAGGCGCACGGCAGCGACCATATCCGCCTGTTCCGCCAGCATTTCTCGAACCGGCCTGGCCTTTGGAGCATCAAGGGTGTTATGGGAGGTGACAAAGGCGAGAACGCCTCCAGGCCTGAGATGTTTGAGGGCCTTGGCGAAGAAATAGTTGTGAATGGATCTAGTCAGAATACGCCTGCCCTTGCTGAAAGACGGGTCGTGGATAGGGATGTTGCCAAACGGCACGTTGGAGATTGCAATATCGACACTGCTATCCGCTATGGGCGCTTCCTGATAACCCATGGTGTGAACTTCTGCATTTGGGTAGAGGTGTTTGAGAAGTTTCCCCGTCAGCGGGTCTAATTCGACGGCGATCCGCTGAGAGCGCGCCGCCATATCAGCCGGCTGAAAACCCAGAAACCGTCCGGAGCCTGCCGAGGGTTCTAGAATGCGTGGATGGTCAATGTCGCCTGCGCCAAGTTGGTGCAGCCCTTCCCACATCGCCTTGATAATTTCAGGAGTTGTATAGAAGGCGTTAAGACGTGAACGTTCTAGGGCTCTGTAGTCGTCGTCTGTAAGTAAAGACCGGAGGTCGTCGCCCCGGCGTTTCCAGGGTTCATCTCTTGAAAAGAGGAGGAAAGCTTGCTCAAAGGCACTATCGCCAAAGCCGGAGTATTTAGCGAGTAGGGCTTGTTCCTGGGGGGTCGCTTGGCGGCCCTCGTCGTCGAGTTGCTTTACAGTGCGGATAGCTGCGAGGTTGGCATCGAAGCGGGAGGCGGCGCCTGCTGTTGCACCAATATCTGAGAGGTCATTTAGGATAACATCGCGGGGTAGCGATGTTTCTTGTGAGGTTAGTCCGGCTCTACTCCGCAGATCACCGTCCGTATCGCCGTCGTCCAGGCCGCTTTCTCCCACACCCCCGTCCTCATCAACGCCTCTGCCTGTCGGGTCGTCGCTTCGGCCTGGTCCTGGCAATACTTCGGGAGGCCCCCCGACCTCTTCAATTCCCTGAGCTTCCCCGGCTGGACCCTCCCAAGAAAGTCTTCTGCTTCTCTCTCCAGCATCTCCTTCGTCGGGGGATATAATAGACGGGGTGCCATGAGTGCCTCCGCTCCTTGCCGATTCACTTGTCATAATATCATGCCCCTGGGGTTTTGCAATCCCCGACCTGGCTATCAGCTCAAGAAGTTCTTCTCGGGTCATTTCCTCGGGTTTTTTAGCGGGCATCGCTAATCCTCCATAGCTTAGTTGTCCCTTGTTCCCAAATTGGCTCTAACCATTCCGCACGTTCTGGATACTCCCATGTATCCGGTCTGGGAGCAAGCCATATCTTACCGTAGGAGTTGTCTGGTGAAGGCCACCTGGTTTCAGCCAGAGCATAGGTCGCCCCAACACGTTCAACCGTTTCGGTCAAATTGCAGGGCCAGAGGTTGAAGATGCAGAGGCTATCATAGTGCTGCTGGCGGTACGCGGCTGGCGGGTTGTAAACCTGGGTCCATGTGACGGGATGCTTACTCAGAGCGGCCACGTATAGGGCCATGCTGTAGCTGTTGGTAACAATCGTCCCGTCCGTGCCGTCGATTTGCTGGATGGCCCGTGCCGTAGCTGGCGTTACCATCTGCGTCCGCTTGCTTTCTACGGTGAACACATAAAAGCTGCAAGCTAGTAGGAACAACATTATGCAACTGGACGTTATGGCCACAAGAGGTCTCCACGCCGGCCTACTATAGACCTTTGCGCCCACTATCCATACGGCCGAAATGTAGAAGGGCACGGACCACAGATACTTTGAGCGGTAGAGGATATTCTGTACCGATTCGTCGTAGCTATACAAGGGCGTTGCGAAAGTACACGCCAGAAGAAAGGGAATTAACGCCTTCTGCTTGCGTCCGCCATAGCGCCAGATAAGCGCGCTCAGGCCAAGACCAAGGGCGAATTGTAGATAAACGTAGTCGGCCCATTTGAGGACTACGGCCAGCAGGGGGCCGGGGTAGCGCAGCAATCCCGAGTTGGGGGCTACATTTATATACCAGGGCAGTGCCGTCAGGGTAAGGGCTATTGCCAGGGCAGTTGGTATGAAAAGCCTTACAATGGAATCTTTGCCGTTCAACCATATCTGAGAAAGCGTAAAGATGGGGAGCATGATGGCGGCGATGCCCATGGCTGTCTGGTTGGTATAGGCGATGAGAGGTACCGAGCATACGAGCACGCCGGCATGTAGTTTGGATTGTCTCTGCGCTAGGTGTGAGATCGCCCACATCGCCAGGAGCAAGAAGCTGAACCCTATCATGGGCAGGGGGCCGACGACAAACATCTCCGTGAGCATGAGGTCCGTCATAATAAAGTACGTGGCCGCTACCGATTGCCAGGGTGTCAGGTAGCGCCGCGCTAGTAGCCAGAAGGGATAGATGAAGGTGAGAGAGGCCAGGACGTGAAAGACCTTCAATCCAATGTCAGTGCCCAGGGATGAGACAAAAGGGACTAGCAGCCACCCGGGGGCCAGTGGCGGACGTGCAAAGTCCGTCCCGGTAGGCTCTTGCCCCAGAACGGAGTTATACGAGAGAAGGTAGGCTCCTCCGTCAACGCCTAGATAGCCGTCATGGGTAAGGGCCAGGGTGAGCTTGATAATCAGGCCAAGGGCCGCCAAGCCAAGCAAGGCGGCCCTTGGTGAAAGAGAGCGCAAGACTAGCGCCTTCGGCGTTTGGCAACCGTGCGCTTGCGGCGCGAGGTGCCCCGGCGAGTGTGCCCGCTAACGCGAACGGTTTCCCCTCCCCGCCGGTACGAATATCCTTTGATCCGCATGGTGCCTCCGAAACCTTATAAGTGACCTCCGAGAATAAGTATAGAAGCCTTTGGCCAATGATTGACCTCTAGCCCTTCTTTCTCGTCGGCCCTTTGCCCGAAACACCCGCAGCACCCATGCCCATTGCGGCAAGGGCGATGCCGATACCGGCCACGTAGTACAGCAACGGATAGAGGTCATTGATCGACTTGGTTCCCTGGAAGGAACCAATGCTCGTTGAAGCTCCGGAAGTTGCCGCACCGCTCAGGATGGTGGGGGCCAGGACCAAGATGAAAATGAAGGTGATGACGCCACCAATTATCAACCCAAGGTTGAGTCTCATGTCCATTCCTCCTTTCTTTGTGGACTACCTACGCAGTATCAGGGCAAAGGTTACGGCCACCGTCCCAAAGCCGAGAACGCCCAGGAAGATGATGACCGCCATGGGGGTTATGGTGGAAAAGAACGTGCCCATGACACCCCCGAGGGCTTCGCCTTCGTCCTGCAGGCCAGAGATATAGGGAATGGCCAGCAGTGCGACCACGAAGGCCAGAACCAGACCGATACCCGTTATTCCACGCATAGCAATTCTAGTAAAGAGCTTTGAGTTATACCTGCCAAGTCATACCTACGGTTGGACTTACAAGGGTTGCTATAATAGATAATAGTAGTAATGGCGATTGCACAGATAGACGCAACTACGGAACGGCGCTTCGGGAAGCCTTGGAAACGTGCAAACGTTAAAGAGGCCGAGGAGTCCCTCTTGGCACTTCACGCTACGAGGGTCGCATTGGGTATTTCCTGGTGGCAGCTATGGAAAACGCTTGACACGGCGGGTTATCAAACAGTTCGGAATTGGCGAAAAGGAAAAAGAACCCCAGCTCCTAAGTACCTTTCGAGAATGATATGCCTCCTCCTCCAGCTACTCGCCACCAAGGAGGGGAAAGCTCCTGATACCTATTTGAATGGGGAAATCCTTGCCGAGTTGGAAACGATTACCAAAAAACAACGGACAAGGGCAGGGGTCTATATTCCAAAGGTAAAGGGACAGGCCTCCTTAGAGGACATTCTAAAGGCGAAGGCTGAAGGACGATGATAGGGCGATACGGAAACAGAAGAGGAAGAGTCGGCGGGCAGTCCCTCCTTGATTTACCGAACCTTCTTCCTCGCAATGACATATCAAATCCAGTTGCTCCCCCTCTCCCATCGGCAAGGCAATCGGCACTGCAAGAGGTCTTGCGCCCTGAGGATCTGCCCCCTGATAGGAAATTTGAGCCAACTGTAACGGTGTTTATTGGGCGACGTGGCCGGGGCAAGACCCTGGCGATGACTGCTTTCGCCAAGATCATGCAGGCTCGTTATAAGAAGTTCGGCAACCCTTTTGGTGTTCTTTCTAACTATAAAATGGACTTTGCGGACGGCGTACACCCCTTTCTTGTCGACGAAATGGGACAGTTCCCTAAATGGGGCCGCAGGTTCCTGATGTGCATCGACGAACTGGCAACTGCCGCCATGAACCGGCGGTCTATGTCCGCTTCCAACATTGACCTGTCGCAGTTCCTGACGCAGATCCGCAAGCGCGATGTCGAGATACTGGGGACGACGCAGTTTCCACGAGTCCTTGACCTGCAAGTCCTTCTACAGATAGACCTCTTTGTCCATTGCGAGTTGGTGGCGGGGGGCAGAGGTGTACGACTGCTTATCTATGACCTCTGGGGTCAATATAAAGTTGGTGCTGGACACCGCAAACCGGAACTTCCTGGACCCAATCGGTATGACTGGTGCAAGATTCTCTGGAACACCGACACCCTTTTTGGAACCTATAATACCAACGAGGTCATACCGGCTATTTGGAAGGGTGCTATAAGGACACGTATTCTAGAAGAGCAAGGCCACGAAATCACACGAGAAGAAGAGGAGGAGGTGGCACTTGGTACAGCGTGATCTGAGCCCCGAAGAGGCCGCAGCGGGCATGAGGGATACAGGGTTGTTGGATAGAGGTGGTGATCAGGAAAAGGGACCACCAGGAGGTGTGGCTGGCATCCGTGACCTGTTGATTGAGGACGAACGCGGGGGAGCTGAAATCGCTCGGGAGATCATGGAGTTCCCTACCGAACCGGCAGAGTACCTTGGCCGCACGGTGTATACCGAGAAGGAGATAAAGAGGAATGGGCGTCTTCTCTCGAAACTCTCCGCACTCAAGAGCGGCACATCCAACATTACAGGTGTGATGTGGTATCACGATGGTGCCAAGATATCACTAAATCGTGAAGGACGGAAAGAGATGGTGGCTGTGATGAATGGTGTACACCAGAGGCGGAGGGGGGAGGATTTGCCCCTTGGTGAACGCTTCGAGGGCAAAAAGCGGGTGGAGGGATAGCATGGGCGACGTAAAGATCAGATACCTACAGGCAGACGGGACATACAGGAAAGGTAGTGGTGATGTAGATGGGCCGTACCTGAGTGTCCCTGGCCAGAAACAGTACCACTCCTTGATACAGGCCCCCATATTCAGGTGGGGTAAGCCGATTCAACTACAGTCATGGGGGGAGTTTTTGAGGCAGGTCGATTCTCTGAAAGAAACGCCGAGCACCCTAGACCAAGGAGCGCAGACTGTTCTTGTGGAGGATCAGTCCTTTTGGCCCATTGCGGCCAAGGAGGGCCTTGATGCCAATGGGCTCAGAAACGAGATAAACGTCGCCTATGAGATCAAAGTCCAGCGGGCGGCAAGCGACGTGGCCCACGACGAGTACAAGGGGAGAATGGGCAACCTGGCCTTCCTTCTCCTGACGGCCGTGGCGGCCGTCATCACCCTTCTCATGGCGATCCCGTTGGTGCAGCACTTGATGTTGCGGGGTGACGGACCATGAAGAGGGCTGTGAAGAGGGAGACGGTAGTCGTCTACAGGCCAAGTGCCAGGGCAAAGGTTGTATCTTTGCCCCTTTCTGACCTTTTGGGAAACCTCCCCTTGAGTGCCAGGGTCGTACCCAAGACGGATATAGCCAAATATATCGGTGCCATACTTGGCATGTTGCTGGGGATCGGGGCGTTCTGCCTCCCCTTGCTTTTCGTATTTCCGGTGGTTGCTGCATTGATACTGGGCGTTCCCTGGGGGCTGTTTGTTGGCGGCGTGGGCGGGTGGTTATTAGGCCCCAGGTTTGGCCCCAAGCCCTTCTGGGTTCTAAAGCGTGTTGTCAGTGGCAAGGGCTTTCAAACTGTACCGTATGTCGCCACCTCACTCCTGGTAGAGTTCTGGGCGGGCCAGGACGGGCATTCAGAGGACGGTAAGGCCAAACGGACTGAAGGAAGCATCTATACCTCTGGCTTCGCCTACGATGCCCTACGCATGGATGACGAAAAGGATTTGCACCGGGCACCCAGGGGTGTGTGGGAGAAGCTACAGTTTGGCGCGCTGGTGATATTGATAATTGGCATTGGGGCCTTGTTGTTTTTGATGACCATAGCCCTTACAGGAGAATAGAGATGTGGCAGGGGCTACGGCTTGGCACGCTGGTGATAAAGGACTTGCACCGGGCACCCAGGAGTGTGTTGAAGCCCTGGTATGTGATATTTGCCGTGGCCCTCCTTGCAGGGCTGCCCCTCCGCGTAGGCCGGATACTGTTCTACTCCATCCCCCTTCTAGTCTTCTATGAGTTCAAAGAGTTCTGGGGGGAGGCTAAGGAATTTGCCCAGGACATAGCGCTGGGTATCAGGTGAACACGATGGTTCACATAGGGGCGTTTGTGGCGTTGCTGTGGCTGTCGATCTTCGCCTTCAACACCCTGGCCATCAACGCCCTGGGCTTTGCGATGCTAGTGCTGGCCCTTGTTTTCCTACCGCTGACCTTCACGGCCATCCTGCACGATTGGAATAACTGGCATGGGAACGACTAGAGTTCTGATTCTGGCGGTTGTCCTGGCCCTGGCCAGCGCAGGTGTCGTTTGGGCCGAAACCCTGGACGACTTTATCTATCAGGTAAACATCGTCGTGGTGAACGATAGCGGCTCGGACCTCAGCAGCACCCCCATAGCCATCAACATGCAACCGGACAACCTGGTGGGCGGCGGCTACATCCAGGCCGATGCTGAGGACTTGAGACCCACGAATACCGCCGAGAATGCCCTGGATATTCTGTCCCAGGGAATGGACTCAGACGACGTGACCTGGTGGCTGGAGACGGATAGCGTACCGGACGGTGGAGCTACGACCTTCTACCTTCATATGGGCGACAGCACGGCCAGCCGTGACCAGGACTTCCTCGTTGACGGTACCACGGACACCATAACGGCCTCAGACCATGCGGACCTGGACATTACCGACGACCTGCTGGTGGAGATGGCCATCAACCTCAACGACTGGCCGGTTTCCGACACCTACCTCCTGGAAAAAGAGGAGGCCTACCATCTGGGCGTGAGGACAGACGGCGGAGTGGAGACGATCTTCGCCGCGGTCTTCGAGGATACATCCGACTCAGTAGAGCTAATGCCTAATGCCAGCGGTGACTTTGAGAACATCCCGGGAGAGGATGGATGCGCTCCTGGCTCTCACTGGGAGTGTGAGCGGAATAAGGTTCTCTACAGGGTCGAGGGTGCAGATAGCAACAATACGACTCAGGACGCCTACAACGTTGACGCCTTTGCTCCTACTGATGCCAGTATCCTGCAAGTGGATATAGACTGTGACGTACTCTACGCCGGCGCGGGAGTCTATGTGGGTTTGCGGCTTGGCTCAACAACGGGTACCTTGCAACGTGCGGACAGCCCTGAAGACTGTGGGGGCACTGTTGACTTTGCCAGGCCAGGAGGCGGTAGCTGGACATCTAGCGATATGGATAGCGTCCAGATCGTTTTGGAGATACGAGAGGACGATAATGGCGTCGATGAGGGGGTCTGGTGGGTTTCACTTGTCGTTGACTATGAGGAGTTCACACCTACCGAAGTATCGACCACGACAGACGGCAGCGCCGAAGACCTGGAAATCGACACCGCCTACACGGTGCGACTGACATATGATGGCGGTGCGGTTGAATTATCCGTGAATGGTGGCGGTAGTGACGGCGGTTTCGACGGGACTACAGCCGACTTCAGCCTGGCCACAAACAGCAACGCTGTAGTCGTAGGTAGCGGGGTAGACGGGAACCTGGATGCGGTCATTATTGGGAACCTTCAGAGTGAGGTGCGGGATGCCTCATTTGAGGCGGATGATCCTCCTCTTGCGGATCATACCGAAGCTATAAGTGGGAGTCATACAGCCACTACTGCTAGATCGACGGCATTTGCCAAGTATGGAGATGCCTCCCTGGAGGTCGATGTAACGGATAGTTCAGGTGGTGCTGGATCGGGCCGATATCAGGAGGTTGCGGTTGCCGCCGACGAAGTGTGGAGTTTTGGTATATGGGCTCATGTTACTGCTCTTACTGGTGGTGGCCGAGCACGCTTTATGGCGCAGTTCAAGAACGCCGGAGATAGTACATTAGCGGAGCATGTTGTTTATCATGAGGCGGTAACATCAGGCTTCGTCCTGCTTGTTATTGAGAATAAAACGGCACCTGCTACTACAGCCAAAGTAAGATTATGGGATCTGGGGGATACCCAAGCTGCGAGCGAGGCAGTAACCGTTTACTTTGATGGGGTCGTGGCAGTCAAGGCATCCTCTGTCCCTGTTTGGCAGGCTAGTGACGATGTTCTTGAGTGGGACTTTGAACCGGACGACCTGGAGGAGACGCAGCAGGGGAACTCCGGGAACTCGTGGACCTGGACCGGCACGGTAGAGGATGTATCCACCAATGGCTCTGACCACGACGGCACCTATAGCCTCACACGGGATATGTCGGGCCTTACCATCTACTCAACTGGCCTTGAGCTCAAAGAGTCTGAGGACGTGACGTTTGAGGAGGCCATAGCGGACGTCCTTAAGACATCTGGCATGGACCCCGCCGGTGTAGAGTCGTCGGCAGACTTCCCTTTGCGAGGCATCTTCGATACCGGCCTCGGAAGTACCGGGGCAACCCTGCTGGCCAGTTGGTTCATTCTTCTTACCGTTGGTGGTCTCTCTCTGTCCATCATGGTATTCCTGTGGTCGCGTAATGAGTTCCTGGCGGTTATGCCCTGGGTTGCAGCCTATTTCATCGGCTGGAAACTCGGTATGGGGATTGGTCTCTGGGTGCCGCTGGTGGCGGCCCTTGTAGGGATCGCTGCCGCCGGGGGGATACGAAAGTTGTCCCAGGAGGGTTAGACGATGTTGCAACTGGATGAAAAGGACATAGCAGCCATCGCCTTTGATAGAGTCTGGCGGGGCTTGCGTTATTGGGTGCTGATCCTCATAGGGGTCTATCTTGTTATCCTCTCAGGGGTGCTTCTGATCAGTTATGAGTTGATTGTGTCGGGTAGTATCTTAGGAAGTATTGGGGGTTTAAGTCTTGCATTTGTGTTTTATAAAAGTTTCGAGGAGGTCCGCAGAACCAAGGCGAAACTCATGATTGAATGGCAGACGGCAAAACTCTTGGAGAGGACCAAAAGTGAAGTGCACTAGGTTCGTTATCGGCCTATTAGTCCTTGGCGTTGCCGTGCTATTTGCGGGGCAAGCGTCGGCTGCCGCGCCTCTGGGTCTGGAGCTACGCCAAGTAGAGATATTCCGGCACGTCCTGGACGACGACGACTGGCTCGTTCTGGCTCGTTTCCATCTTGTACCAACCTCGGCCATTACGTTCTCAGATTCCTTTGCCAGTGTATCCGTGACCAGCGAGGCTTTTGATGACCCGGTGACACTCACCAATCGTGTTATCGAGACCACCGGTGCCGACTACACGGTTACGGCGGATTCAACCGATATCACCTCGTACTGTGCCCTGGAAGATGACCTCATGACCATAGATTGCGCAGGCACCGGCCTGGGCGATGACACCTATAGCGTCGTCATCGACTACCGTAGCGGCTGGCTTGCCTACAGCGGGTCCGATGCGCTGGTACGGCTCTGGGATGACTCCACCCTCATAGACGAGGAGGGGACGCCCGATACCGGGTTCATGATGGTTGGGGCTTATCTTTCAGCCAACGACGTGACCGACGCGGGCATTAGCTGGGAAGGGGCCAACATAAGCCTTGAGGCCAGCGCATCGCCTGTACTGTGGGCCAGCCCATCCTCTCAGACCGTGACCTCAATAACATGGCATGGGACAGCTACTCAGGCAGAGACAGAGGTGGATCTGACGATTACTGTCCGCGATATGCTCCGGCGACTGGAGGTTTCGGACCCGGACATAGACACGGCGGATTACGTGGCGGTAAACGGTATCACGGAACCTGGGGCGGTAATTGCCACCAACGCCTGGCCCTTGATACCCCTGGCCATCCCTGAGAGCTTCCTAACCACATCATTCAACCCCTTCGGTGACTACGAGGCTGCCGACACCTCTCTGGTCGATACCATAGAGACTGACATCGCCTCTACCGATGTTGCTGGGGCCTGGACCTCTCTAGGGAACCTCCTTGGCGGCATCAGCGGCCATGCGGCGGGCGGGTTGGTCTTCTCTATTCTGGCAATAGTTGTAGCGGGTGTAATCGTAACGAAGGTAGAGTCGCCAGGCATCGCTCTTATTGCGGCCTGGAGTATCATAATGACCGGTTGGCTTCTGGGTGCTCTCCCTGCCTTCTGGGTATTCTTACCAGCAGGTCTGATAGGTGGCTACGGCCTTCTGAGACTAAGCAAGGTGGTATTTGACTGATGGCAAAGTGGGTTGCGGCTCTAATGGCTTTCTGGTTCAGCTTCGCCCTCATAGGTGGAGTCATGGACGGCCAGATTTTGGGTGGGGAATCCGCACATGAGGCGGATAGCGAAGCCTACGAGGGCGACTACGGTACTCTAACGCTCGTGTCTCAGGTCAACCTGCTGACCAACCCCTTTAGTGGTTCGGGGCTCAACCCTATCGCGTGGTTTTCCGCCGGCATCAACTACCTGAAGGGGTGGGCTGGCGTATTCACTCTCAATTTCAGCTTCTTTGAAGATGCCCAGATAATACGATATGGCCTCTTGGCCATTCTGGCCGTACCAATATTGGCCGAGATGACGAGCCGGATCCTGGGGAGGTAGGCCATGCCACTGGAACGCTTGCCGGATGACACAATAGACGAGACTCAGCGCGCCGAGGATGCCCGGATCGCCAAGGCCAGGGCAAAGGCTACATCTCCAACTCGTAAGGCCGGTACGTGGACAGAGACAGAGGAACGGGCTACCTCAAAGGGTGTCGAGGTTCAGGAAAAGACCTACAGAGACGACGAGCTAATCAGGTCCCGCTCATACATCAAGGGGAAGGGCCGCATTACCCCCACCAAACCCTCAAAACCTGTAGTTGTACCTCGAGGGGCCAGTCCATCAGAAGTGGCCTCTAGTAGTCTTCAGCAGTCCCTAGAGAAGATCGAGGGCGATCTGACTGGGAAGGAGACCAGCGCGGAGTTACAAAGCAAAGTTAACCGTGCCGTTCGCAAGGCGGTTGAGGATACAGGGGGCCGTTTCACGCCTGGCAAGGAGATGACTGTGCTCCGGCGAAACATGGGACGACAGTTCGTTGGGCGATGGACGGCCCAGGCTGCCATTGCGGGTCTCGGTGGTTTGGCAGCCGCCCTTCGCTCCGGCCTATCCGTCAAAAGGGCAGAGGCGGCAGGCTATGAGCCGGACGACATTCAAGGCGTCCGAAAGTTCGTTGAGACAACCGTAGTGGTGGGCCCTGACAAGGAGGCGGTTAGCAAAGAGGACTTCGCCAAGCTGACAGAGGAAGACCAAAGGCTTCTGGAGAGACAGGGCACGGTAGAGTTCAGGCGCCTTGCCAAAATACGAGCTCAGGAATTTGCCGAGGCGACCGTAGTGGTGGGCCCCGACAAGGAGGCGGTTAGCAAAGAGGACTTCGCCAAGCTGTCGAAGGAGGACCAAAGGCTCCTGAGGAGACACGGCACGGTAGAGTTCAATCGCCTTGCCAACATACGATCCCAGGAATTTGCCGAGGCAGGGGTTTCGGGAACGGGGCTGCCGACCTCCAGCGCCGAGCAAAAAAGGCTCGCCAACGTGATCGAATATCTCAGCAAGTTTGAGACTGTGGAAGATGCCCTTGTTGCAGGGGTGAACCCTGAAACCCTCCACGATGTTGGCGTGCTCGACCCGGATATTGCCCGGTCCCGAGCATTTGTCGATGGCCTAACACAGAAGGAGCGAGGGATCTCCAAGGATAAGGGCTTTGAAGCCGTTATCAAGGAACGGGAACGCCTTAATAACGTGATCGAATATCTCAGCAAGTTTGAGACTGTGGAAGATGCCTTGAAAGCTGGCGTGGGCACCGAGACGCTGCTATCTGTGGACATATCTCCATTGGATATTAAACGGGCCGAAGCAAACCTGAAACAGGCTGACGTGACGCTGCCAAGAGCTAAAGAGCTACCTGGGTTCCTTGAACCGACGCAACGGGTGAGTGGCCTGAAAGTGGATAGCCCCTTCTTTACCCAGCAGATCCAGGCAATCTACGCCAGGGAGGGCCCCCCCGTACTAGGCTACCTTCTGAAACCCGCCCAGACCCAAAAGGCATTTTATAAAATGCGCGAGCTGGAGGACTTCCAGGCCAAAGTCTCCATTCTAGCAACGAAGATTGACTCACTCGCTGAAGAGATTGGCCCCAAGGAACACGCTCTAGGAGTGGTAAGGATGGGGCCGGCGGCAGAGAAGGCCCGCGTTGAAGCCGAGCTGCGTTCTCTTGTTATGGTTCAAGCCTTGAAGGATGCACGAAAGCAGGTCAATGTGGGGCCCCTGGGTATGACCCTCAAGGAGTTCGATGATAAGGTCGATAGCTTGCAAAAAGAAATCCGCAGGCGGCAGGACGACCTTACGAAAGTATTTGAGGCGGTTCCTCAGTTTGGCCCGACACGCGCCTTTCAGGCCAAGGAAACCGAGCTGAAGGCACTACACTCCGAGATGGCCGACTTGCTCAAAGCTGAACGGAGATGGGAGTCACAGACACCTGAAGAGCGGTATAGTGACTTCTTGATGAAGAGCGGGCTCCACTACAGTCAGTCGGATGCAGATGCCGCGATAATAGCTATGCTGTACCTGGTGCCAGTGGGTGCCGCTATAAGGGCAATTAGCACAGCCCTGAAGCCTGCCACGCGCCTCGCTATCGGTAGGATTAACCCCATGTCACGGCAGCTCGGGGATAAGTTGAGGCCTCTGCTTGAATCAGAGGAGGGCTTCCTTGCCATCCAAGGACTCCAGGTAGCAAAAGAGGTTGCGCCAAAAACGAAACTGAAGGAGATCCCAATAACCCGCGAGGGATGGGATGCAATACAGAAGGCCTTGAAGGAAAGAAAGAGCGCCCTTACCAAACAGGAAATTGAGGCGCTTTTAAGGAAGGCGAGTAGGGTTAGGGGTCGACCCGAAACCCCTGGGTCCTCGAAGCCAACCACGCCAGACATCGACCCGAAGTATTTGACACGGCCTTGGGTTGAGATGATGGCGCAGCTCACCACCAAAGCGGCGCAAAGGAGACTTCTGGCGCGCATTCCCATACTGCAACGAGCGCCAGTGATAGATGCGGCACGTCGCAACGCAATCGAGGCAGCGTTGGTACGCCAGGGGAGAATCCAGGAAGTGCTCCTGCGAAAGGCGTTGCCTGCCAGGGTAACACCACTACGCCTGCCCAGCATCAGGCTGGCCACAGGCGCCGTGATAGCGCCTGTGGCTTTACCTACTGTGCTGCCAACAGCAATGCCGGCTACTACAACCCCTCCCAAGACGAAAACGGTCGTGGAGATTACAAGCGTCCCCCGCCTAAAGGTCGCGCCGTCAACGGGCCTACGCGCCGTAGCAGTGCCCGCATCTGTCACTCCTCTTGCCATGCCCAAAGTGAAACCAATATCCCTTACCAAGACCACTGTCACGGCAAGGCCTCAGCCTAAAGCCGAACCCGTGGCCAAGCTGACCCCCGTGCCTGTGCCCAAACCTACGCCCAAACCTACCCCCAAGCCTAAGCCTACCCCCACACCTCCGCCAACGAAGACCGCGGCGCCAACGGGGCGCCTGACTCGACCACGGCTGCCTACAAAGCTACCTGGAGGTCCGGGGGTTCTCCCGCCACCCTTCCTTCTACCAGGTGGGAAATCGCTACCACCAGGCCAGTACCCGCGTGAGGTGGAGTGGAATCAGGGCCAGGTTACGGTCACTCTTGACCTGGATACTGGGCAACGCAAGTTCCGAGAGCGCACGGGAGGGAGCCTGAAGCCCGGTAAGAGTTTCAAGGTTGTCCGTATTGATACTACCCCCCCAAAGTCAAAGCAGTTCGACATGGGAGTCGTCACCGTCCATGCCAATGAGAAAGGGTTGCGGTTTAGTCACAGGCGCGTCCTTTCCAAGAGGACCAGAAACCCCTTCAAAAAACGCGGGCTATGAGGAGTAGGTTATGAAATCTACCAGTTTCTTGGCCATTGGCATCGTTGTCATGGCCTTTATGGTGGCGCTGTTGAACCATACCAGCGGGAGCCTGACCGACTGGTACACGGACAGCACGTCAATAGCCCAACGCGGCGGCCTGAACGCCATTACCGGTGACGGGATATCCCTCTCGGGCGTCGACGATCCGACAAATGACCGCGTGGCGATAACCTATGCCCTTGACCTGGTGGACTCCGGCTCTGACGGTGATGCCAGCACCACGGAGAGTGATAGCGGCATGGAGATTGTCAGCGGTGAGCTGGCCTTGCTCCGGGGCTGTGACGACGACCAGGTGCTTAAATGGGACGAAACCGCAGACGACTGGAACTGCGAGGCCGACGCTGCCGGTTCAATTACTATTCTAACCAGCGGCTCGGATGGGGATTCCAACACTACAGATAGCGATGCCGGCCTTGAATTGGTCGGGGGCGAATTAACACTACTCCGAGGATGCGACGACAACTACATCCTGAAGTGGGACGAAACCGCAGACGACTGGAACTGCGAGGCCGACGCAACCGGGGCCGGAGGCTCGGCCATCGTCTTGGATCTGGGCGACGATGCGTCTAATGAATCCGTTGACATCACCGAGATAGCCACCACGGGCGACACCAATTCTATCTTTGGTGAGCCCTCGGCGGACAAGCTCCTTATTACCGTGAGCAATAACTGGCCTTCGGCGGACACGGCGGACGCTCTCAGTGGCGATCCGACGGACTGCGGGGCCAACAACTACGCCTATCAGATAGATGCCGCTGGCGACCTGACGTGCTCTACCATCGACCTATCGGATAGCGTCAACCTGGTGGCCGGCACGAATATCACCCTGTCCGGCGATACCCTCAACGTCGATGATGCCTTTGTATTGAACGACGGAGACACCATGACCGGTGCCCTGGTCCTGGACGATACCAGCCTGCAAATCCAGGAGGGCGTTGACACCCTTACCATTACGGTCCCCACGCTCACGGCGGGCCGGGCCGTTACCTTCCCCGACGCCGCTGGCGAAGTATCGCTACTGGGCCAGGCTATTGACATCTCAGCCGAGACAAACCTCACGGCCGGCGACCACATCACGCTCACCGACGACGACCTGGACGTCGACGATGATTTTGTGTTCAACGACGGCGATACCATGACCGGTGCCCTGGTCCTGGACGATACCAGCCTGCAAATCCAGGAAGGCGTTGACACCCTTACGATCACGGTTCCTACACTCACGGCGAGCCGCTCTGTCACGTTTCCCGATGCAGCAGGAGAGGTGACTCTCCTCGGCCAGTCCATCGACCTATCGGATAGCGTCAACCTCACGGCCGGCGATCACATCACGCTCACCGACGATGACCTGGACGTTGACGATGATTTTTTGTTCAACGACGGCGATGTAGGGACCGGGGTTTACGACTTCGGCGGCGCAGACTCATTTGAAATACCCAATGCCTCGGGCGGTCCCACTGTGGATGCCGCTGGGGAGATTGGAGTTGATACCAGCTCCACGCGGCCGTCGATTAACTTCCATGACGGGGCCGCCGAGAGGTCTCTCCCATCCACCAAGCCGTGGTCTATTGCGCTGGAGAGTCCTTCCGATGACGACAATATCCTGTTTATACGGGTTCCCTATGCAGTCACCATCACAGCCCTACACTGCATCGTGGATCCTGCCGACTCGGGCGAGAGCGTCGTGATAATAGTCCAGGAACGCGACGCTACCGGCGACAACCCTACAGGCGTGGACGGAGCCACGGCTATCACCTGCGACAACGACGGGGCAGTTGACGATGGCTCCCTGAGCAATGCCGCCATAGACTCCGGCGACTGGATGTCGCTGGATATCGGAACCGTCTCCGGAACCGTCTCGTGGCTCATTGTGTCCGTCTACTGGGAGGCGACGCCTTGATGGAACAAGAGGCAATGGCCATCCCACCGTTTCCCGGGAAACGCCCTGTCCCCCAGGCCAATAAGGAAAGAAACGCCATGACTGACCAAGCAGAATTGAGACAAGCCATAGAGAGAATACAGAGATACATTGACGAAAACCATATCTATAGAGTGGAGTTTGGTCACTACGATACCCTTGGTCAATGGACTCCATTAAAGACACGTAGAATAAACTTGCTGGAGGAGGTATTCAGTGAGAACGACCAACAAATCATTACGTAGGGAGATCGAGCCACTATTCAACCCAAGCGGTTTGGATCAACACAGGCTCAAAATAGCTGCTGTGCGCCAAATTCCCATAGCAGAAATATCCGACACAGCTTGGAAGATACAAACAGGGAGTAACTGGAGACACGCAGAGGTTTACCTACTTCTCCAGATGGGGTTCTCCCTGTTTGTCGGAGATGACTTCTTGCAGCGATGTAGGTATGCCGCACACTTCCGTGGTGAAAGGCTGACCGTAACCACGATTGAGGAACGGTGGGACGAGGAGATCAGCTACAGTGGCGATATTCCTGAAAGTGTGCTAGATAAGGTCGGGCTCCTGGATAGTCTCGACACCCACGGCCATCGCTTTGACTACACGGGTGGGATGACATTGACGCAGCGATCCCCTGAGCTTGAGTACCTAGTTGTTTCTACATCTCCATTGCCCGTAACCACCTTCCAGAGGACTGATCCATTCCTGCTTGCTTTCCGACGTAAAAGCGTTAGACCGATGATTGAGGTAAGCCCGAAAGGAAAGATCATAGAGATCGAAGAGACGCTGGGCAAGTATGGATTTTTGATTGTCGGAATGTGGGACCTAGAGGGAGAGGTTTTTTAGCGAGAGGAGGTCTTCGATGAAGGTTTATCACAAGGCAAGGACATCGCTGCCACAGAAGGCGGGAATAGCTATACTGGAGTATGACGATCAAGTTACTGTCCCTGAGAGAGATGGAAGCACCATTACCTTGCCAAGAAAGGGATGGTCACTGTATCAATTGACCCCTAGCTGGGATCAATTCTTGGTTGTGGAAGACAAAGAAGACTCAGCAGTCCATGACCGCTTCGACAAAACAGAATACCATCAGGCCTGGTTTGGCGGCACAGATGAGAATCCCTTCCTGGTGCAACTTGAGGTGGATGACTGGACGAGAATATGGGAACGTGATGAAGTCTTTAATACCTTAATCCCTAAAGGTATCAAAAGGTATGAGAAGCATTTCGGGAAGGGGAAGACGAAAAGGCAGGGTGATATGTTTTGCTATCCTGCACCACTTAAGGAGTATGACAGGGATAAAGGCCACAGCCTGTTTGGTACGAGGCACTTACTTACAGGGAAGGACGTTCTTGCCGAGTCAATTTACAGTAATGTAGATGGGGATCAGGGTTATTTTTGCCAAGGCATAATCCAAGCACCTGACCATACTGACTTGGTACTAGAGGAAATCCATTATGTGGCGCAGACAGCGAAACTCCACACGCCCAAACTTGCGGATTAGGAAAGCAGCCGTGATGCCTAGACGACCCAAACCCCCCCTCTGGCAATTCGGCCTTGGCCTTCTTATCCTTATCGCCCTTTTAGGGATACCATTCTTCATCCCTCTCTGCTGCTATCACACCTTGTTCTTCTCAAATTGAGGCTGACATATGCCTAGACGACCTATTCCCCATCTCCTGCAATTCGGCGTTGGTCTCCTTATCCTTGTCGCCCTTGTGGGGGTGCTCTTCGGCCCACTCTTCCCATTACCTCAGACCTCCGCTCAGGTCCTGGCGCAGCCACTTGCCCTCAGGGGCGACTGGACGGCCACGAGCCGGCTCTACGAAAAGGGCATGACCGCCGATGGACGCAAGCAATACATCCTTGATGCGTCTATCGGCTGGCAGAATTACCTTGACTCTAACGGCGAATGGCAGGAGATCGACCTTCAGGCTACCGAGGCCGACACTGGCGCCTTCACCATCCGCTGGACAAAGCTGCCCATGCTGGTGCGGATGGGCAACGATTCCTACCGTTGCGTCTACCCAGACCGAAACGACCTCTCGTATTGGATATGCCTCGGCAAGCCCTTCCCCAACATGGGTGCGCCGACGAGGGACGGCAACACCTTTACCTGGGACTTCCCAGTAGCCACGCTAGAGGTAACGATTGGCTCATCTGGCGTCAAATTCGACATCCTTCTCAAGAACTCGAACGCCCCAACGTCCATGACCATCCCCTTTGAGACACAGGGCATCAGCCGCAATGGCCGACTGCTTTACCACGATGGCCAGGTCGTTGCCGAATTGAGAAGGCCCTTTGCAATCGACGCTAACGACGTCGAGCGTGACCTCACGATGTCTTTCCAGTCGGACTCGGTATCTATCTTCCTTGACGACTCCGGCCTGGTGTACCCAATAGTAATAGACCCCACCCTGGATATGTATGTAGGAGGAAGCGATGACGATGCTACTGAAAATAACGACGGCACTAATTTCAGTGCCAGCGGTGCAACACTTTATGTTTACTCCGGGGTCGTTATCTCTCAAGCAAAAAGTTCGGGCTTCCGCTTCCCTAATGTAGCTATAGGTCAAGGAGATACCATTAACAACGGCACTTACTGGGCACCCTATATCTGGACGGCAGCCTATGATATGAACGCAGATATTCATACACATGATGTAGATAACTCTGACGACTTCGCTTCTACCGCAGATGTAATTAGCCGAGCTAGGGGGGTATCGTTCAGTTGGGTGGAAGATGATGTTGGAAGTGGTCTCCAGGCTTCACCAGAGGCAAAGACAATAATCCAGGAACGGGTTGATAGTGGGACTTGGTCTTCGGGGAACGCTATAACGGTTCTTGCCATTGGAAAGATTGATGCTTATAAGGCCATGCAGATTGCAAGCTATGATTCCGGAGCACAATATGCCGCCAAGCTCCACATCGAGTTCACGGCGGGCGGGGCAGCACCGCGGCGCATCATTATCATCATCAGCGTAGGGATGGATATGTGGAGGCCGACGGGGCTTCTAGCTGAGACGGTGTCGCTGTGGCAACGCCACTAGGTAAGAAGGAGGTGAACCCATGGAGACCAAGAAGACTAAGTACGTACCACCGATTCTAATCAGGCTGACAAAGATGACCTTCCCGATGGAGTTTATCGAGGCCAACGGCAGACGCGTCGTTTGCCGACAGTGTTCTTCTTGCCACTCTTGCCGGGGAGATTAGTAGGATGGCCTTAAATGACGACTCCCCAGAATGTGGAGTGTGTGGTTGCTACAACTATGAAACGGGCTTTTGCCCCAAGCATATGACGATTCTGTGCTTGGGTAGTGCATTGGGACTCCTACCTCCCCGATATCAGGATCTAGTTTTTATGGAGGACGGGGGTAAGAAGGTTCGGGAGGCGCTAGAGGCTATCAAAGCAGGAACTTTTGAGAACTTTGTTCAACCCATACTCGAACAGGTGTTCCCTCAGCCCCGGCTAGACCATGTTCCCCGTACTCCCCCATCTCCAGGAACGAAGCAGGCGCGGCGCTTCCCTCCTCGGCCAAGAGAACGGCTTACAACGCCTCGAAGGCCCGCGCCAAGGCCTAGGCCTCCTAAAGCTCCTAAAGGTGGTATCCCACTTAAAAAGATACGAGAGGCCGTACAGAAGGCACCACCGGCGCGTAGACGCACCATGACTCCATCGAAGCCTGCACGACCCCGTACAGCTCCCTCCCACAACACCACCAGGTCGTCAAAGCCTTCACCTAGACCACGACGGGATATTGAGCGGCCATGAGAGTGCCCCCTGCCATGTCGCATTATGTCCTAACTGCGACATTATCCAGGGAAAAGTGACCACCCAAGCCTTGACAGCCACTCCTCCAAACCACGACACTATGTCATCAAAAACGAGAGGGGCGACATTATGAAAAGGATTCGTTGGCCTAAAGAGGTTTCCATCACCTTGACTCTAGCACCATGGTTTGTCATTGAGTTTTCCATATTCTGGTCATGCAGGGCACTCAAGTCTGGAGAGAGGTTTTTATGGGGACTACCAATGTGGGTCTACTGCGCTCTTCTAGCAACAGCCTTTGCCGTTCTCGCTATTTGCAGGCAGGATTGGGAGGCAGGAACCATTGCAGCCGTCTTTTCAATCTTGGCCCTTTTGCTTCTTTGGGTTCAAAGGCGAAAGCCAGGCAGACACAATTATGCCTTTTACATTCTCCATTCGCAACTCCCGAGGCCAGCAGAACATGCCTAAAGCGTTTTCAGTGGGTGAGTATGTTCAAATTTTGACAGGTCCGGCTATTCCCTCGGCTGACAAACACCGCTCTTCTATTTTTGACGGTTGGGTGCAATTCGTGGATGCTCAGGGAATACGAATTAACCTAGAGCGCCACGGCAAAAAGGACACATCGCTTGATTTATGGCTGCCATGGACCAACATAAGAAACGTTACTGTTGACCCATCAAGAGCAAGGGTAGACGAGGGAGCGCCTTGAGCCGTAAGCTAGTAATACTCCCCCCAGAGGCCCAGGTCGCCCCGGAACCCTTAACGCAAACCGACTACGAGGCCATCCTGGAGGTGAAACAATGCTACGTGTAGAGGCTGACCCGAAGGCAGATGCGGTCTACATCCAATTATTGGACGATCCTATAAGCCACTCCGTGGAACTGGACGAGAATCGGGTGGTTGACTATGGCCCTAATTCAAGGCCAGTAGGGGTTGGTCTTCTCTCTGTGAGTGATGGAGTCAAGGTGGATGGTCTCCCTGAGATAGAGAAGATTCGCACAATCTTGGGGGGCTTGGATATAACTGTTACTGACCGGTGTTAGTTCAGGGTTAGGACTCTGGGCCAGCATCAAAGGCACTGGCGGTCACTCGAAAGAGAAGGGCGTGAAACCTCTTGAAAAAGAAGGTTGCCAGGGTTAAAGGCCCTGGGCCAGTGCCAAAGACAGTGGGGTGAGAAATGGGAAGGGCGACATGATTACACAAATCATCGGACCAAGGGCTTCAGGTAAGACGTTGATGGCCGTTCACCTCGCCTACACCTACCACCTGAAAGATTATGAAATCTGGTCGAATATCTGGCTGGACATCCCGTTCAATGAGCTACGAACCGTTGATGGCCTTGATAATCTCGTAGCCAAATTTGTACTCTCCCCCGAAAACAGAAAACACCTCATCCTCATGGATGAGGCTTTTGAGTGGTTTGGGTTGCAGAAATTCACAACCATACCTTCTAGACTCATTATGCTCATCCCTTACCTTGCCGCTAGCGAGGAAATCGATCTGATCTACACAACACAATTCCCACGAGGTCTACATCCGGGGTTGATAGAGAAGCATCGCCACACATTTTTCATGTTGGGGGAAACTCCCGTCACCGATACGGTTTCAGCAGTTGATATTGATTTCGCCAAGAAGACCGTTAAACGAACCTTTGCGTCCTTCTCCAAGTATTTCAATAAATATAAAACGCTAGAAGTTCTCACGGGAGGTCCCTGGTGTTCCCAGGTCGAGAGCTAGTAATACTGCCCCTCGAGGCCCAGGTCGCCCCAGAGCCTTTAACGCAGGCCGACTACGAGGCCATCAAGGGCACCTTGCCCAGGTATCGCGACATCCTTCTCTGCAAGGTTCTCCGTTCAACCGGCCTTCGGATAGCAGAGGTCCTACGCCTCACGCCACAACACTATATGACAGATGGCATGTACGCCTACGTCCTGGCACAGCGCGGTAAGAAGCGGACAGCACCTATGCTAGAGAAGGTGTACCTGCCGCCGGAGCTGGGCGTGGAACTCAGGGACTACATCAAGGGCAATGGTCTAAGAATCCACCAACCGATATTCGGTATTACGACCCGGCAGGTGGAGCGCATCTTCAACGTAGCCGGTCTAAAAGCCATCGGTAGACCCGTACACCCCCACGAGTTCCGGGGCCTCTATCTCAAGTGGCTGATCGACAATGGACTGCCGGTAGAGGCGGCGGCCAAGATGGTAGGCCACGCCGATGTGAAGACTACGTTGCGTCACTACTACAACCTAACGGGTTCTCAGAAGGCCGAAATACAGCGAAGGGTGCCGGTATAGTAAACGGGCGTTTTTCTACCTATGCTAATATCCCTCCGTAGCTTGGAGTTAGGAGGGATATCTTATGAATACGACAGATGCCATCCATCTCTTTCTAGCTGCGAAGAGGGCGAAGGGGTTATCCAAGCACACCCTGGCCGTGTATGACTACCGCCTTCAAAAATTCGCACGCACCTATCCAGAACTGGCCACAAGATCTTCTGACCTTGAAGAGTTCCTAGCATGTGCTGGGCCTTCGCCAGAGAACCGCGACACCTATTATCGCCTATTACGAAACTTCTTTGGCTGGCTGCGCCGGAGACGGCATATCAAGCGCAACCCGGTGCGTGAGGTTGAAGCCCCACGGCTACCTTTCAAGATAGCGCGCTCCCTCAATCGCCAGAGCCTCCACCAACTCCTGCTGTACCCCGCTCACTCAGCCCCTGTCAGCGCATTCCTACACCTGCTGGCTGATACCGGCCTAAGACTTTCCGAGGCCTTATCCATAGATACTACTAGCTTCGAGGACGATACCGTAAGAGTCGCTGGCAAAGTTGGTGAGCGAGAAGTTCCTATCTCGCCACGAATCAAACAGAAGGTTCTGGAGGCGCTACCCTGGCCCTGGCATAGCTCCCAGGCCGCCAGTCTAGCCATACGAAGGGCTTTCCGATGTGCTGGCCTAAGAGGGAAACGTGCCAGTGCCCACACGCTCCGCCATACCTTTACGCGACTCTGGGAGGGTGACGAAAGCCTGCTCGTGGGGATCCTCGGCTGGACAAGCCACCGGATGTTGAAGATTTACCGTCCCTACAATATGAAAAGGGCCGTAGCGCAACACAGGCGGTACAGCCCCATCGTGAACTTGGATGGCCCGAGACAGCTAGCGATACTCTAGGCTAACCACACCTTTGTCCCGGGAATCTCAGAACAAAAAGGCCCCAGGTACTCGTTGCTTGGGGCCTTTTATTTTGCAATTCTCGATGCTTGCCCTGTCAAGGCAGAGATCGGGGGTTCAAATCCCCCCCGGGTCGCCATAGCTGCTAGGGGAGAGACGAAATGTACAGGTTTTGGCGGTCCGTTTTGC
>SDBU01000642.1_pt1 | contig 49147 bp, 88 predicted proteins | sample 2277071 | NCBI WGS metagenome assembly SDBU01 (sample SAMN10397929, study PRJNA504765) | marine sediment metagenome | isolation source: marine sediment core GS08_GC12, 126 cmbsf | place: Arctic Ocean: Gakkel Ridge, Loki's castle | collected 2008
TAGTTGATATACTCCTCAAAGGCGTTGCAACAGCTAGTATATTTGGGGTTGTAGCAGGTGGGATACTTCTTTGCATTTTTGGCAGTGTATTTCTTTTATTTTTTCTAGCCGGTATAGGTCTACTTCTCACAGGACTTTTTGAGTAATCAAATTCCCCCTTTTTTAATTCACAAGATTCGAAACCTTTTTATAGCGCTCCGCTTTTATAGAATTCCAGAGTTGAGATCGATGGAGTTGAACTTAACGTATCCCCAAATCGCCTTACTTAGAGAACTACTAAGAAAAGAAAAACATGCAATATGGACTGAAAAATATCTTCCTATGGCGACCCGAATGCCAGATATAGACGATAAAGACGATAGAAAAATCTACAAAAAAGTAATTGGTGATGTACGAAATCCCTGGCTAAGACAAGGACTGTGCAATTTGATTTTAGATAAAATTGACGAACTTGAAAACACAATCCAAAAAATCTTGTGTTAGAAAGCCTTAAATATCAGTATTCAAATCCTTTTTTTGATATGATGGATAGGATAGGACGGTATGGATTCCTTCCCCGTTCCCAGACCGAGGTTTTAATTTCGGTGGCTGAAGCCGTGAAAAAGAAATCCCGATACTGCGAACGAAACGGACACAGAAATTCGCGCCAATACAAAGTCGGCACGATCTACGTAGCTCTGTGTCCTAATTGCGAGACAGAGGCGAGCGGGCATTTCCGAAAAATCGCCGAGAGGCTGAGAGTTAAACCCGTGGAGTTGGTGCAAATTGGATAAGACACTATTTTTGAGGCTTCTATCTGGTGTTTGTTTCATGACATTTGCGTATCTATCTGTGCCGTCCATTTGGGTTCTGATGTTTGGCTTAGAGCCGATAAGTGTAGTTGGCGCTATTGCTTGGATAATTGGCTGGCATGAAATCGAACATAGGGTTGTTTTTCCTTGGATTAACGGCAGCGATGAAAGGCGATAAAGAACTAACCCAAACCTTTTTATATCCCTCCGGGTTTTAATTTCATGGTGAATGAGATGGTTAGAAGAAATATTTATCTCCTTGAGGCTACGAAGGATGCCCATCAAGATTATGACACATATGACTCGCACGTTGTAATTGCCAAGAATGAAGATGAGGCGCGGAAGTTGTGTCCACATGGTGATGAGGGCGGTGCGTGGCATATTGAGAAGCAATCAACCTGCACAAAGATAGGTTCATCAACCTTAGAATCACAACATGTAATAGGATCATTTAATGCGGGCTGATCCAAACCTTTTTATATCCATCCGTCTTTTTAATTCAAGGTGAAATAAATGGGCTATGAAGCAAGGGAAGACGCCAGAAGCGACTATATATCAGAAATCCTGCGAGATGGTTATGACATCGACTCCTCTAACGAGCACATAACCGGCGCCATAGAGTCTGGGGATTTCGATACCGAGGTTCTGGAGCGAGCGATAGAGATAATGCGGAGTCTCGGCGTCGGCGATCTCGGGATAGTTCGGTCTTTGAAGCAAATTTTAGGAGAGCAAAATGATATTTCCAACTCTGCGTGAATATAAAGTTACAATGAAAACCCGCCAAATAGGGACGAAAATAGAGTTTACAAACCACAATCCCTACGACATTCGGGCATCGGCGGATATGGCGAGAAAGCAATATCCCGACTTGAGGTTGGTCAACATCAAGTTTGATCGAATAATAGTGTTGGAGGATTGTTTCCCGTGAAGTGTAGCTTAATGCCGTATGCCATTAAAAAATGGAAAGAAGACTTTCCAGATGCACCACCTCTCACTGATGATGATGGATTATTCTGCCCACTACGAAAGGACGGCGTTTGTACTTATGAGGGTGAGCCTGAGATACATTTTAACCTTAGTGGTGTAATTTTCTGTGTTCCTCATTCCAAGGTTACTCGGAGGGTGTTGGTGGGAGATGATGGGAGAGAGATAGGAGTGTTGGAGGACTGTTTTCCGTAAAGGGGGCAGTTGAGATATGAAATTTTGGGTTTCGGGAGATCACCACCTGGGACACTCCAACATAATTTCTTACTGCGGCCGCCCGTTTAGGAGCGTCGAGCACATGAACCGAGAGCTGGTTCGAAGATGGAACGAGAGAGTCAAAGAGGAAGACGTGATTCTTTATCTGGGGGATTTCTGTTTCTCGCAACCCGGGCAAGACGTGGAGTACTATGCGAATCAGCTCAATGGTAAGATTATTTTCATCAAGGGAAGCCACGACGACAAGAACAAGATCAAATCGCTCATGGTTTCGTGCGTCATAAATCACTATGGCATAGACTGGTGGTGTCAGCACGAACCACCTGAGAAATGCAGATTCACCTACAACCTTTGTGCCCACGTGCATAATGCATGGCGAATCATGAGAAGAGGGAGACAAATAATCGTGAATTGCGGCGTAGATGTATGGGAGTTTAGCCCCGTAAGCATCTCAGAAATAATGGAAGCAATTGACAAAGCACCTATGGGATATAGCATGTAATCGAAATCTTTATAAGTAAGAATAGATATATTACCTATGAACACGAGAAGTGGTGAAGCTATGGACTGTATAAAATGTGGTCAGAAACTAACTGATGAGGAGATGAAAGATTACGAAAGGAATTATATACGAACATGTAAATCTTGTCGTAGCAAATATAATAAAGATTGGCGTAAAAATAATCCAGACAAAGTTAAGCATAACGCACAAAAACACAGCACTAAAAATAGTGCAAAAACGCGAGCATATCAAAGACAATATGCTCGTAATATTAAAAAGAAGGTCATGCATCATTACTCGCCCAATGGGACATGCCAATGGCCCGGTTGTGATTGGAATAATATTGATGCCCTTTCTATTGATCACATCAATGATAATGGTGTACAACATAGAAGAACATTATATAAGGAAAAGGGACGAAGGGGAGGGGGAAATCGATTTTATCTTTGGATTATTAAAAATAATTTTCCAGAAGGACTCCAAGTATTATGTATGAATCATCAATGGGTTAAACGTGCCAATTATTACCGAAGACAACATGAGGAACGTTCATCCGACATAGAGGAATAACCCAAACCTTTTTATATAAGTTTTTTAAATCATATTGGCGTGGTTGGAAATGACTGAAGAAAAGAATTTTTGTTGTGGCTTCTGCGAATCAAGAACCTGTGACGTATGTATTTTGCCCCCGTTACTTGAAAAAACAACTAAAATCCTTAAAAAGTTGAATATGATATGGATCGATGTTTCTGATCTAAATAGTAAGCATTGAAGGTGTTGAGCAATGATTAATATGTTTAAAGATACCCTTCTGAACGCTATAGAAGACTGGCTCAACAAGCATAGGGAGATCATAGGTGAAAAATGGTTCAAGAGCATGTCGAAGGAAATTAGGAAATCCAGAAAGAAGGGCGAAGGAACCGTGGCTGAAGTGATGGCGTTCGCGTTGTGGTTTCAAGGCCATCTATCCGAATTTGGCGTCGAAGTGGGTTTGGCTCCGAATAAAATACTGCAATTAAAAGTTCCCGAGCATTTAGACGAGACGGAAACTAAAAGAGCGTTGACACTCTGTGCTTCCTGCCTTGCTTTGCAGTATCTCCCGGTAGGTGAGGCAAAATGTTTATATCTGAGTCTTCCCCTGGCTCCGTAGGTGTCAAGCGATGAGCGAGGACAATATAAAGCGATGGTTGAACACATCACTTAGCGAGAGGAAGCTGGAAATCGAAATTGATTACTATAACCTATCGAAAGCATCGGCGCTTCAGAAGCACATGATATCTTTTTACAAGCAATTGGATATGATTATCGAACCAGATCACTATAGAGATTGGTTGTTTGGTTTGCATGGGCAATATAGACAGTTCTGGAGACTTGAGAGTTGCTTCGTCGAATTGGGAGATGTCTTAGGTGTTCTTGACCCCATCACAGCTTATGAAGGATACGATGGAGTGCAGGAAATACTGTTTGCAATATGTGCCCGGCTGTTGAAGGACAGGACAAACACCAAGGGCAATGTCAGAAACTGGATAAATATGAAATGGGGCATCATTGATGTGAAGAAAAAGTACATACCAATTCAGGTTACTGATGATGTTCAGGAAGATATCTTGGAAAAGATAAAGCTGGCGAGAAAGACGAAAATAGAGGAAATAGCGGAGAAGCTGGATCTAACTGTGTTCATAGGAGGAGAAACATGGGAATGCATTCTCTACAGCGTTTTGTCGGTCGAAGCTCCCGATATCATCATAAACGGAATATCTCAGCGTGGCAATCTGCACACTAATTTGATCGGCGAAATCTCAAGCGGAAAGTCGAGCATTTTGAGAGTGTTAAAAAAGATTTCTCCAAGATGGCTGGCGGTAACGAAGACGACTGAGGCGAGTTTTGAGGGAATTTCCAAGGCAAAGGAAATTGAACAGGGGATTATAGAGAAAGCAAATGGCGGCGTACTTCTAATCCCCGAGTTTAAACGAGCCATCTCGAAGTTTCAGTTGCTGCGAGAGGCTATGGACTGCGATATACTTAACATAACCAAGCGTGGAATCAGCAAGACTATAAAAGTGAACACATCATTCATAGTCGCAAGCAATCCAAAAGAAGACTTCTTTAGGGAGGGGGTGCCGATGAGAAAGGACATACCATTTGAAGAAGGAATACTCTCAAGATTTGACTTCCTGATACCCTTGATTGTCGGCGTAAAAAAGAATGCCGAAATAGCCGAACGAATGCAATTGTTCGGCGGGTATATTGAGGAGAGCGAATTAACGGCAATTCAGGAGATACTCAGAATATTATGCGAAGGCATGAGAATGGTCGAGGAGATCCGACTGACTGAGGAGCAAAAGAACATGCTAAAAGAAGCATGGTTGAGATATAACATAAAAATGGGCAATCGCCCACTTGTGATTCTAAGGGACTTGGAGACTTTGGCGAGGTTGGTGAATGTGATCGTAGCAAGCAACTTCTTTAACAGGTCAGAGATAGAGAGCGGAATATTTGAGGCGGTAGATGTGGACATCCACAAGGCAATAACGATATGGGAGAACTTAATCTACATGAGAAAACAGCTCTATGAACTTCAAGAAGAGAAGATAATAAAAACTGCGACTGAGAAAATCATGGAGATAATTGCGGAGAATGACGGAAAGATCGCCACAAAAACACTAAAGGAATTGATCCTGAATAAGAACATTTGCAGTCAGGCCACATTCTATCGAAAACTAAAGCGGCTAGAAGTGGCGGGGATGATTGAAGTAGTAGGGAAGGACTCAGAAAAAGCAATGATAAAGTTGGTGATAGAAAATGACTAATGTTAATTTCACAACATATTATCAACACGGGGGAGAAGAGGATCACGTCCGTCCAAAGTGGCTCCCGGAAAAAATTCATCTATTCATCGACGACCTGTTTGTGCTTCGGTTCCGCCTCATAAAATTACTAATTAGAACTCGGCCAACAGCAATCCTCTATCATCTAATTCTTGGCATAGTCTCTGGTTATACTATCTCTGAGATCAAGTCATTTGTGCATAAAGTTGATGCTAGAAAATGACGCGGCGTTGTGTGTTCTGCAAGCGAAAAATTGTCAAAGGTGGCAATGGAAACGACATACTCCATCACACCACCCCCAAATTTTTAGTCAAAAAAAGCTGGAAAAAATGGATAGAAAATAAACAAGTGCCCAAGGAAACAAAGGAACTTCTCCTTAAATCGCGAACCCCCCTGTGCAAGCGTTGCCACAAAGTCTTTCATGGCATCACTTTGCACCTTGTCGAAATTATTAAAAGCAGTGATCTTCCCGACGTGCCCCCAGACAGGTTCATAGATGTGCTGAGAGGCGTGGACGCCAAGTATGGCGGGGGGTTAAAATGAGCACTGAAAGTGAAGAGGATTCTCGGGGGTCGTGCCCAACTTTGATAGATGATCTTAATTATTTCATCAACTATTGCATATGCCAGACCGACTTAAAACGCTCAGAAAAACACGCGCTTAGAACAAAGTGGGCGGAATTAAAAAAAGAAATTGAAGCCTTGGTAAAGATAGAAACACTTATATGTAAGCCATAAAATATTATACCTAGTCCTAAGACAACTGCTTCCGAAGCAACACGGTTCCGCGCCTGAAACCGCTGAAGATGATTAGGCAAACAAAGGAGAGTGCCGCCCATCGAGCACGGGTTCGTCGGTGCCCGCGATGGCAATAATTTAAGAACCCGTAATTCCTCCCTGTCCAAATGAGGAGGTGGGGATGTCCCGAAGTCAGCCGGCCAGCGGCGGGACTCGCGGAACCAATAGTATCACGGGTTCGGGAAAGGGCGTAGAACTAAGGCGCGCATAACAGGACTAGGAGGGCTGCGCATGTGGCTCGTAAGGGTTGAATTCCCTTCCTGGTCTTCCGTTCGACCGCCTCCTAGAGAACCCGTGAATCAGACCCTCTGGCCATAAGGCTCCCTAGAACGTGTGGAGAGTCGAACTGGTATAGTGCCTCTAGGATGGCTTAAGCTCCTGTCGGCGGCCCGGGTGAAAATCCCGGCAGGGGGATCACAGTCGTTGGGTGTGTATCGCCGAGAGGCCCTTCCTGATGCTTCACCTAATATCTTGAAGGACACACATAGCGTCCCCCAAATGTCGTCCATGAAGTAACCGTGGAGTCCGCAGTGAAGCGGGGCTCATGGGCTAAAGGGGTCATAGTCTTCCCGACAGACATGAAACGTCGGGTGGTCTCCCTGGAGAACCTGTGGGAGGGGTAGGTATCAGCCCCAGAAATGGGAGCTTACATCGAAAGGTGTAGGGCACAACCCTCCCATAATCTTTATATAGTTGTATTCTTACCATAATTTAGGTGAATATATGACGCAAAATGAACGTAAGTGGTATCATGATAAATATCACTATGACCGCGATGAAAACGGTGAACCTGTCTATAAGACTAACTACAAGAGGATAGCTTCTGCTGCAATCTTGATTCCGGGCATTGTGCTGGCGTTTATGGGTCTTTACTTAATGATAGGCTGGACAACAAGTGTTGGCGTGCCAGTTCACAGAGAGTACAGCAATTACATAGACTCAGCAGAGGATATGTACGATCCACATTTAGTTATACAAGCGCTAGAACAAGCAATACAGGGCATCGAAGACTTGGGTTTAGAACCAACCGATAATGCTGCGCTCTTCCGCTGGAATAGGAACTACAAGCACACCCCGCAGTTTAGCATAGACCAGATCACATCCGTCATCGACTACGCTCACAACTTCATCGAATGGAAAGAGCAGAGCTACGACACAGGTGTTATAGAGATCGCAGCCGATGTGTACGATGAAAAAATGTCTAATCTTAAGCACATAACAAGCCACATCGACACTAGCACTGTTGCAATTGCTTACTGCCTAAATACAGGACATTTCTGGTACGCATACGACGTTCTACTATTTCTGATAGGATTGGTTGCAGTTTTGATGGGCGTAATGCTTCGAATGTAAGCTGTATCGGGACGCGGGACTTCCCATTTTTTTTCACAATCTTTATATATGAGTATTTTAGTCATATTTTGAGGCGAGGACTATGAACAAATTAAGACGAGCCGGAAAATACATGACTAACCAACATGCTGATGGCGTGATGCCTGTTTGTCCCTATTGCGAACAGCCCTATGCTGATGGCGATGTTGGCGACTTCAAGAACTATCCCGCCGATGGCTTAATAGCTGTTTTCTTTATGTGTGAAAGAAGTGATTGCCCATCCAACAGCCCAGAGTCTGAATATCATAAAGAAGATGCCATATTCTACTATGTTCCATATGAACCAGAGCAAAGAGGAATATTGCCCTTGTTTTAGATTAAATTAAAACTAAGGCTCTCAATTTCTCATTCTCGTTTTTTATTTAATTTTTAAAGAATATAACTTATAAAATATCAACATGTTTAAATATTAGTATGTCTAAGGAGGGCTTGGTGAAAAACTGTCCGAAATGAAAGTGGTCGATGGAGAACTAATGGCAAAAACAAACATTTAATAATGACAGCACCAAAAGATGATGCATGAGAGAATATAATAAAGAACATAAAAAAGAATATTATCAAAAGAACAGAGAAACGATAAGAGCACAACAACGAGAGTATTATCAAAAGAATAAAGATAAGATAAGAGAATACCAAAAAGAAAACAAGGACAAGATAAGAAAATATCAACAACAGAATAAGGAGAAAATAAATGCACGAGTGAAAAAATGGTATGAGAAAAATAAAGAGAGAATAAAAGCAGAACATCGAGAACATTATCAAAAGAACAAAGAAAAAATAAACGCACAACATCGAGAACATTATCAAAATAAAAAAGATAAGATAAGAGAACATAAAAAAGAATATTATCAGGAAAACAAAGAAAGGATACAACAACGGAGATCTCGCCCAGAGAATAGGGAAAAAAAGAGAAAATATCATCGAGAGTATTGGCAGAAAACCAGAGAGGAAAGATTAAACAGAGCATGGCAATTACGAATAGAAAAAATACAATATTTGGGCGGGAAATGTGAAGAAGATGGTGTTGAAGATGTTAGGGTGTTGCAATTTCACCATAAAGGCGGAAGAAAGAAGGGAGAGAGAAATACACCATCGTGGAAAGAAATTAAAAGTGGGAAAATTAAATTGTTATGTTCAAATTGTCACATTATTACACACAGAGAGATGAGGGTGAAATAAGATTTTTAACGACATCCTTATATAGGAGTATTCCTCCGCCTTCATAGATGTTGAAAATGAGTGAAATGCTAATCGTAGACGGGAAACTAATGGTGAAGACACTGCAGAGCATGAAGTACGACACCGCACTGCCCGACCTGACGGAGATGGAAGCTCTCATCGGGGAGCAGGAGATGCGTCGGGGGCTGGTGGAGAGATATAGCAAAGCCGGCTTTACGGCAATGTCCGACAAAATCCAGAACGAAGCCCGAGCGATTGGAGCAGAGATCGGAAAGCTTACGTTTGAGGAAAAACTAAACGCCTACAGAGAGATGGGGCACTTCGTGATGAAAGCTCCTGAATGGCGAGGGACGCTATCTGGAGAGGAGACAGGCATGAACTTCGACATTCCCTATATCATCGTATCACCCAACCGGAAATTTGCGGAGCACATGGATTATCAGGCTCTCTACAAAGTCGGGATACAGAATTGGGTCGGCGACGTTCCGGCCCAGGTCTTGGAAGCAGTCGAACAGGTTCAGGTCGATACCGATCTGCGTGTCGAGCAGTTGGCGATACTGTTCGTAGCTCGGAGAAGCAAGGTTCTCGAACTAGTGGCCGACTTCGTAAGACAAGATCCCGTGCTCGTGGCCGATCTAGGAACCCACTATGTGGCTCTAAAGATCTGGGGCGCAGATTTGGCCGACATTAGCTTGGCACTATTGGACCCAGAGTTACTTGAGACCAACAAGTAACCATCCCCTTTTTTCTTCTAATATTAATTTTGAGACTATTTTAAGCACGCCGATAGCTTTATATATAACTTTTTTTATATAAATTTAGTGGCGATAATAATGAGCAGAAAACTAAACGTAAGTCAACGACTTGGTAACTGGATGGACCGCCGATCAAGCATTGGGGGGTCAATAGTTATACTTCTAGCGCTGATTCTCACCGGAACCGTAATACTAGCAACATACAACGTGGTGTGCCGCGAGGGATACGACATCACGGTAACAGGCACAGTCAACGTCATCAGACTAGACCACAACAAACCCTTCAACTTCGACTTCACATACATCGAACTCCTCACATTCTCAGGCGACGAATACGACATCGATTTCTTCGGACATGTACCCTTAGAGTTCGGATCATCCTACACCATAACCTATCGACTCAGATCCCCTCTCGGACACCATGTAGTCCTCTACGGCGACATCAGCAGCATCACGCCGCTGAACATAACCAAGGCATGGTCATGGTATCCACCCTAACCACCCCTCTTTTTTTTCTGAATAGTAACGGGCTTTTGTTGCTTTTCAAATACCGAAAACTTTATATATTCTAATAACTTTTTGCTGGTTGAATGATGGGAAGAGTCGGGATGACGGTACTAAAACATTGTTGGCGCGAAGAATGCGAGAAAAACTCTAGGCATCCAAAATATCAATGTGAGGAAGAAGATATATTCATCACGGCCCAGGGAAGATGCGGCGCATTTGCCCGTCTTTCGGCACCAAAGGTGACAAAGGAGGAGAAGTAATGCCAACAATAATGATTCCCGGAAAAGACAAAGATGAGGCGGAACGACTTGCCAAGATAGAAGAGGAAAAAATCTTGAAAAAGCAACATGCTGACCCAGACTTTCTACTTTGCCGTCATGGCGAGAAAGACTGGAATGGTGCAGACCCTTGTTGCGCCTTTGATGAATCGGGTAAATTTCGAGAGGGAAATTGGAATTGTCAATTAATGGCAGAGATTAGACATCTTTGCTCTCCTTGGAACGAAGCCGCGCCGGGACATTACTTCTGGAGCGATGACCAATATTATGGTGTACTCTATGTCTCTTCATGGATAGACAGAACAGAGGTAGACTCATATCTGCTAGGTGCCTTCATACTCTTGGATTGGTACAAATCACGGGGGGCAACAGATAGCTTTAGAATCTTACAACGTAACGTGGTTCGGGAAGGCACAGAGAAGGACGCGCAAGAAATAGTCCGCATTTATCAGGATTCTCAGCCTTGACCATAAGCTTTTTATAATGCCCTTTTTATAATACGAGAGGTGAACTGATGGGACTTTACGATACCTTAATTGACGGAGAAAAACAAGCTCAGATAAAGTGCTTCAACCGCGAAATGAACACATACAAAGTCGGCGATCAAGTACCTCGTGACGGCTCATTCATCATAGTACTTCCGCCACAAGAGAATAAACGTTTTGCGTTCATAAAAGATGGCGTCTTTATCGGTCTCACAGATCGTTGCCCTGTAATAATCGACAAATGGGGTCGCGAACTAACTTCATTTAGTGATTTCAGAAACCCCTTCGAGGATTTGGTTCAGGATTTGGACTCAGCCCCGAAGATGGAGATGGAAAAATGAGTTTTATCTCCGGAATGATGAACGGTTGGTATCTTAGAAATAGTTACATGGATTGGCTCAGTAGCCTTGAAGCATCAAGCGACAAATCAGATAAAAACGGAATGACTACATGTAACAAATGTGGCTTCTGCTGTGCTAGACGCCCGTGTATGCCCACCCCCGACGAGTTGAAGATCATAGCAAGCTATCTCAACCTTGAGGTGAAAGATGCCGTTAAACAATACTTTGTCGCAGATCGATTGGGCGGAAGTAGTACCAAGTTTATCTTCCCAGCAAAAGAGACACAGACAGACATTACAGGCACGTTTATAGATGCTGACCGAACCTTCGATACAGGACACTGCATTTTTTATGATCAGGAAAAAAGAAAATGCAAGATTCATACGGTACGCCCACACAACGCAAAGATTGCGAATTGTTGGGAACCATATGATGAAAAACTTCATGAGGATGAAACCACAGAGAGAATGAGTTTGTGGGATGAAGTTGACTTGGAAGACTTTGGCATCAAAGACTATGGGTGGGATGATTATTGACAATTCGTGGTTCAAAGGCGAAAAATGATGAAATGTGAAGATTGTAATACTGAACTAGAACTTTTAGCGGAGGGGGGTAGGTATTCTAGGTTTGGTTGGAGAGCTTCTCGTTCTCATCATTGCCCCAAATGTGGGGCGGTTTATGATACCTCCGATCTACGAATGGTTAGAGTAAAATCGGACATACCTGATTTCATTCATGGGTCTGCATCAACAGAGAGAGAAAGGGGATGAAAGATCATACAGAGGCGAGGTCGATAGACTTCGTAGGGATACTTAAGCTCTTTTGGTTTGTGATAACTCATCCAATAGGATCATACAGGTTTGCTACCTTTATCTCTTCGTGGATGAAGAGCAACGAGTTTAGGGACATATCAAAGGTGAAGCCGGCATGAAAGCACACATCACTAGCGGGGCTATTAAATTAGTAGCAGAAACCAAGATAGACTGTGAATTGATAAGGTCGATCCAGAATAAGACCTTTACAAATCATTATGCGCCCAGCGAAGCACCCAAATCATCTAAGAAGGGAGCAATAGTCGGGCTGATTGAATTGTTCTTACATGAGGTGAAATAGAATGTATCCATCAATCGAGGAGCAGATAGAAATAGTATCCAGAATCAAGCAGAAGGTTGACACAGATTATAATGGACGTGTCATCCACATTGCAATCTCAGGTTCGCATCTGTACGGCTTCACGTCAAAGGATTCGGATGTAGACTATCGAGGAACCTATATTGCGGGCACGGAGAACTTCTTGGGACTCCATAGAAAACGAGATGTCATAGACATGAAGCCTGACATAGTTATGTTTGAGCTGGCAAAGGAGATAAACCTAGCCATCAAAGGAAACTGCAACGTGATCGAACACATCAACGCAGAGCCGATATATCGTACCGCCGAGAGCCTGGAACTGAAACGAATGGTTAACAACACATTCGGAAAGCGAGGACTCTACAATTCCTATCGAGGAATGGCGACGTTCAACTATAAGAAGTTCATCCTCAGAGGGAAGAAGACCTACAAAAAATATCTCTACGTTTTCCGAGGGCTGATGGCGGGAATCTACGTCCTTCAAACGGGAAGGATACAGCCGAACATTATTGAGCTGAATAAATACTTCAAGATTCCTCTGGTAAAAACCTTAGTTCAGCACAAAATAGAGGGGGCAGAGGTGGAAGAAGTTTCGGACTTGGTTGACTCGGGCGAGCTAGATGCTCTCATTCCCCCGCTCTTCATGAGGATGGATAAGGCATATGACAGGTGCAAAATACAGCCAAACCCTGATGATGATGGAGTAGCGCAGATTAATAAGTGGCTTATAGAACAAAGGGTGGGGCTTATTGGTTCATAGCTCTGATACAAAGGTGAAAGAAGAATGAAGGCCAAAATCAAGTGTCGGGGAACAAATCTAACTATCTCCCATGTTTCAAAATACATGGTAAGACACTCAGAAACGGAATGGCCCCTGCATGAAGTTTTTAATGGAGGCAAACGCATAGCGTCCTTTCATCATTGGAGCTATATCATTTTGGAGAACGAGGAAAGCACATGATGAACCGATATCTTTTTATATAAGCTTTTTATAATATATGCAGGTGTTAAATTGGACATCAAACCTGAAGATTTGGTAGAAATCACGGAAATGCTAGATGATTTTAAACAGTACCTTCCTATAATTAAATCGATTCTAGAGGAAAACCTCCCCGAATTGATCGACGCCCTGTCCCCCCTCGCGAAAGAGTTTATCGAGGGGTCGGCCAGAATGAAGCGGCGCTATTATGAAACTCTTATAGAGCAAGGATTTAATGAAACTCAAGCTTTTGATCTCTTGCTAGACTGGGAAACCAGAATGGAAAGAATTGCAAGACAAACGAGCAATAGTGCGTCTGCGATAAAAATCAATACTGAGGGCAAAAAGGGCGGGCTTCGGAGCCTCTTTTCCTCTAACTAACCCTTCTAATTCTTTTTTTAATATTTTAGAAACCTTTTTATATATGTTTTTATAATCTTATCGGTGAGGAAATATGAGCTGGTACGATGAGAAGCGAGACGGCCCAGACAAGCGGTACATAGAGTGGGCGTTTGGTGACGAGCTTGTGCCCGACGAGGAACCGGGGTTTTACCGAGCCAACACGGATATATATCTATGCAGCGACTGCGGGGCCACGGTCCCCGGTGATGAACATGAATTCTTCCAGGGCAGGTGCGGAGATTGCTGTCTTGGCCGGGAAAGCGGGGCGGTCGAGGGCTGATGACGACTCATAAAATTACTCTACACTCCGCACTTGGGCGTGATGATCTACACAGTGAACTATTGGAACTTCATGAGCGCCTGAAGCTGTACGGTGTATGCGTTGTTATGGAATCCACGGAGGCTGAGGGCTTGAATCAGACTCCTAATCAAACCACGAATACATCGAAAGGAGATGCCCTAAACCGTGAGGAGGGGGGAAAGGTGGTTGCCATTCATCTGACTGGTGCGTCTCCCGATAAAGAGATTCGTGGTTCTGAGCAGACTCAAATACTAGAGTGGAAAGAGAAGGCGAAGGTAGTAGATGCATACCTCAACTGCCCCGGAAACTGTGAGGGGGCATGGCATGACTGTGGTTGTGCGTTATTTGATGCTCTTCGTGGTTCTGAGCAGACAGTGAATGAAGATGGTTAAAATAGTCTTCTTAGGATCTTGCCGATTCTCCCCATACAAGATATTAGCGGTTCCCGATCCAATCCCCGGCGCGCATAATACTCACGAAGGATATGAAATAGCGTTTAAGGTCTTCAAACCAGCTATCGAGAACGCCGACGTTGTGATCGTTCATAACCCGGATGGCATTGGAAAACACACAGGAATGGATTTGGATTACGCGAAGAGCCTGGGCAAGCGCATAATCTACACTCATAGTTTATCGACGAAAGTTTAAACATAATGGGAAACTCCAAGATGAATTTAGCACGTTCGTGTGCTCTGAATAGTATTGGTTTTTTATGACTTTTTTAATCGGGGATTACCTTTAGTTTTAATTTGCTCCTACCGTAGGGTGGAATTTCCGCAGTCAAACGAAAAACTATATAGATCTATATAGTTCGGGCACGTCATCGCGGAAATTTTGATCTACGGTAGGAGAGAAATCTTTATATATCAGGGTTCTTATAAGAACATGGTGAAAAAAAACATGAAACGTAGAGGAGGAATAGGTCAAGGAGCACTTATTGCCGCAGTTGCTATCGCAGCTATGTTTGCTGCCATTATTTTCCTCACACTGTCAACTGTTGCAGTCGGACATGCTGTTGTACTTGTAGACCCCCTATCTGGAGAAGTACGACCCAGACCCGTAGTTGGTCCCAGATGGTTCTTGAAGTCGCCATTACAGGGTGCTAGAAGCGTCAAATATACAGTTTCTTTTCTCATATTTAGTGATACTGAACCTAATGCAGACTATAGTACTATTCTTTGCTTTAGTAAAGAAGGTATCGAGCTAGGGATGGACATTACTGTAAGATATTCTATTGACCCGAACAAAATATCTATACTCTATACCAACTATCCATCAATGAATTGGGAGATGACAACTATTTCATCTGTATCACAAGAGACTATCAGATTCGTAATCAAGAACTATAGTTGGGAAGGAGTTAAGGACAACAGAGGACGAGTGGCTGATGAGATTGAGCAGATAATCGGCGAGGCTTTGGCTGATGAGACATCATTAGGTGAGGCGATCATTAACGTCGAGGTGGACTTAAAGAATATCGCACTTCCAGCTAATCTACTAGATGCAGTAAACCTAAAGGTACAGGCCGAGACAGATAGAAAGACCGCACTCATTAGTGCAGAGACGGCACGTATTAATGCAAACGCAAGTGCCGCGGTGGATATAATTGATGCAACGGGAGACGCAAAGGCTAGAGAACTTAGAGCGATGGGAGAGGCAAAGGCTATCCAAGCCATTATTGATGAAGTTGGTGCGGAAGGATGGCAGGTATTTTACAGGATGCAGAAGCTTAAGGAAATCGCACAGCTATTGGACAATGGAGAGGCTACAGTTATACTGCCCATCGATACGCTTGGTGGTTTATCCCTAATTTTGGATAATTCCTCACCATAGCGATCTTCCCTCTTTTTTTTTGAATAATAAATCGAAACCTTTATATGTTCTTTAACCCTTTTTGTTGGGGAATGAAACTAGACGATTTATGGGAGTCCGTAAGGGGGCTTAACCGCGTCAACGGTTACAGTGGAAAATTACGACCCCGAAATGATCTTGACGAAGATGATTGTTGCTTACGAATCTACGTAACAGAAAAAGTCCCACTTTTGTCCCTGAGAGCGGATGAAATAGTTCCTTCCTCAATTGAAGATATCCCCACGGATGTTGTTGCTATTGGAAAGCTTACAATTGGCACCCCGTCCAATATCGGAAGGAGAGATGTCGTTCGGCCACTCGTATCTGGCATTGGTGCGGGAAATTGGGATATTACGACTGGAACTCTTGGAAGGGCGGTTAAAAAGGGCAGCGAGGAATACTTGCCATCAAATGCGCATGTATTCACTGATGGTCCAGAAAAAGAGGTTTCAGATGAAAAGAGAACCGTAAGCCCTGGAAAATATGATGGTGGAACATTAGAAAACTACATAGGAGATTATAGTTGGCACGATAGAATTTTTCCTAAATCGGCAACGAGTGATTGTCCTGTTCCTAACGCAATTGTAAAAACATTTAATTATCTTGCGTGGTTATCGGGAAGAAGATCGAGATTAACTTCTTATGTTAGTGGAGTAAACAATCAAGATTTTGCGGTAATAGACATTGCAGAAGGCATTGAATATGACGTAGATAGAACTTATGACTTTGATTTAGAAGGATATGCTTTTACCGGTAGACTCTTTGCTGGTAGTGATAAAGTAACTATTGCATGTAAAGCAAAATATCAATTAGATGCCGGATATTATCCAGTAGATGGACTTCCAGTACACGAAGCAAGAATGGGAGATACGTGGAGAAAGTCTGGAAGGACGACCTTTGACACGAAGGAAAAAGTTAGAGACGACGTTGCGAGAGTGACCGTAAACTATGGAAATTTTATGGCTCTACAGAGGGACGTGGTGATCTTAAATTATATGTCTGCCGGGGGAGATAGCGGTTCCGACATGTTCTTTAATCTAGAGGCCGAATAAATGGAATATTGGATTTGCCCCGAATGCGAAACCAAAAATAACTACCCATCCGGGCCCAGGATCCTTGCGATAGTTGAAGAATGGGATTACTGCAGGAATTGCAAAACCCCCCGTAGATAGAAAAACTAGGATGCTTCTAAATCGAAACCTTTTTATATTCTTATAATTAATAAGTTCTTGGAGCCATAAGATGACTAAGCATAATTACAAGACAAGAAGCATAGTTTTGGGAGGGCTGATTGTGTTGGCGTTCTTATTGGGGATAGCTCTCAACTCACTAAGCTCCTCTAAAATAGAAATCGAAGACACATATGCGAAGGACGAACAAGTGATCTACGTTCCAGAGAGCTTTGGCGATGTAGTTGCCGTCGGAGCCTACAACGGATACGTCTATTCTACGCCCATGACCGTCATTGTCTTTGAGCGTGGAGTGATAGCGATTCAGCTAGAGCGAGACAAAGCATATGAAATCGTCTATGTTGGGGAGGTCGCGGGTTGATGGCCGAGGCTTTTTACGTGTGGATATTAACAGCCCTCCCTCAATTCTGGATGGAGATCGAGAACGCAATGCGTAACCTTTATATCTCCCTTTTTTATAATATTACGCGTGGTGATTAGATGGGAGCGGATCTCTATATCACAAAGCTGGAAAACAAGGTCATGAAACGATATCCATACACGGAGGACTTTGGTGGATATGAGGAAAGGGAAAAAATGAGGGAGGAATTCGGCTCATATTACCGGGACTCCTATAACGCAACAAACGTGATGTGGCTTCTCGGCTTTTCCTATTGGGGCAGCCCCGAGACGCTTGGATGGGATTTTCACAAAAACGGGAACATGTCAACAAAGGGGGCGATGCAATTCCTGGAATATCTGAACGGGAACAGGGAAAAATTCTTCGATAGGTTGGATTCATTGGAGCCTTACCTTACGAAGCAACATGCACGCGTCGGCGAGGGAGAGAACAGCGTGGAGGGTTGGGCGAACTATTTCGAGGAGAAATATGAGAGGCTTAAAAAATTCCTACAAACCGCGATTGATATACACTCTTCGATTGTCTGGTCGGTCTGATCGATGAGCGGCAATATCTTGTTTACGGACTACTATGAATTCACGGTTGGCAGAATCAACTTGGACGCAAAGAAGAACCCAGTTGTTACGCAGAGTTACTTCTATAGAAAATGTCCATATAGTCGGTATATGTTAGCAGTTGGTCAGCACAAGTTCATCGATTTTATACAAGAGCTTAATGAGGGCACTCTTATGGAGGAGCACATAGACTGGCTAAGGCGTACCAGTGGCGGCGATATGTCTGAGGACTTTCTGGATTATTTAGCAAAGTTCCAGTTTGAGGGAGATATCACGGGGGTTTCAGTTGGAACTCCAATGTTCCCCAATGAACCAATACTTAATGTTACGGGGTCTCTGATCGATGTGCAAATTCTTGAGACATACCTGCTCCACGCCATGAATACCATGTCTCCTGTTGCTACAGAGGCATCCAGATTGCGGACAATTGCTGGGAAGAGGAGCGTTACGGATTTCGGGGCGAGGCGTTCGTACAATCCAATGTGGACAGCCGAAGCCGCATATATTGGTGGGGTTGATGCGACTTCTCTGGTCAAAGCGGGAAAAGAGTTTGGAATCCCCTACTTTGGTACAATGTCCCATGCATATATCCAGTCACGCTGGGATGGAGAGATGTCCTTCTCCGACTCTGAGCTTTTAGCGTTCAGAGAATATGCGAAGACATTTCCACATAACACTATATTGTTGGTGGACACATACAATACCATTAATGGGACTCTGAACGCCATAATAATCGCCAGAGAACTCAGGGCCAATGGATATGAATTAAAGGGCATCCGTTTGGATAGTGGTAACTTAGCTGAGTTAAGTAAAACTTGCAGAAATATATTAAATCAAGCAGGATTTCACAGAGTTAGAATATATCTGTCTGATGGTATCAATGCTCTAAAAGCAAAAAAGCTGTTGGAAGCCGGAGCTAGAGCAGATGGATTTGGATGCGGAACATATCTAGTTCATCCTCCGGCGATGGGCGGGGTCTTTAAGATAGTTCAATGTGGAGATATTTCTTATATGAAATTTACAGACAATCGTGAGAAGATGACCCTTCCTGGACGAAGGCAGGTATATCGCCACTACGATGTTAGAGGTCAGGCTGCACATGATCTGCAGGCTCTTTGGGAGGAGGAGGTTGACTTAACGAGGTATGTTCCTCTTCATAAATATTTGTGCAAGGGGAGTGAATCATGTTATGAGTTTCCTTCATCCAAGGAAATGCGAGAATATGCATTGTACCAAATGAAGACAATAAAGCCGTCCATTAAGCAGATATTCGATCCGTCTTCCGGAAGCAGACCGCCAATGTATATCGTCAATCTTTCCCCCGAGTTGGAGAAGATCCGCAATATGTTGATTGGCAAATACGAAAAAGAGTTCGACAAGCCAAAGAAGAATGGCGAGGAGTGGAAAGAGAGAATGAAAGAAATCTTAGAGTCTCATGAGAAAATCATGACTTGGGACATGGGATCTGTGGATAGGTGAATATATGTGCCTAAATATACAATAATAGAAGCCGTTGCCGAACTCTTGTTCCGAACAACAAAAACAGAGTCTGGGGAGCCTGATTTATGGAAAGTTTTGCTTGCAATCCGACCACCAAATAACCCAAAGCTGCGAGAATATACATCTGGGAGAATTCTTGGTGCGCTCGGTGTTAGAGACGATATAGGATTAATAGTTAGGCGAGATTATCTCACTAAAAAGGAGAAGACTGAACGGGATAGAATGTTGATGGATGCTGGACTTTACTATCGTCTATCATTCTTCTATGCCCTTCAGACATTGAAGAAACTTGGGTTTAATGTCGCTGATAGGGAGGACACATTATGATAGAACCAAGAAAGGGAGACGCTCTAATTGTAGTGGATGTTCAGAACGACTTCGTATCCGGGACTCTGCCGGTCCCCGGTGCTGAGGAAGCTATTCCGAGGATGGTGGAGTGGATTGCTAAGTTTCATAGTCTAGGGCTGACAAGGCATTTTACGATTGACTGGCATCCGCCCGATCATTTTAGCTTTGACCTTTGGCCTCCGCATTGTGTTCAGGACACGTGGGGAGCCGAGCTTCATCCTCGTATCCTAGCCGCGCGGAGCGTGTTTCTTACCCGTTTTATTTCCATTCCCAAGGGCGTGGATAGGCTTGTTGATCAGTACTCTGGTTTTGAGTCTGGTGTTCTTCTTCCAAGGCTTGCGTCGCTTGGCGTGGAGCGCGTCTTCGTGGTTGGACTCGCTACGGACTACTGTGTGAAGGCCACCGTCTTGGATGGTCTGAACTTGGGTCTTGAGGTAGTCGTTCCCACGGATGCTATTGCGGGGGTTAATCTTGAGCCAGGGGATGTTAAGTCGGCGCTCAGAGAAATGGAAGACGCGGGGGCAGTTATGTGTGAAACTCACATTAAAAATGCGCAAAGCCCTCCTTAAATTTGCATGTCTCGACGAAGACGAAATGAGCCATAGTCCGTGCTATAAATGCCGTGCGTTATATGCCTTGGAATATAATAGAGAGATTTTGGATGAAGACTTGGCTCTTTTCCCAGAGTGGAAACTTAAGGAACATTTAATGGATATAACTCATTTTGGAATATGTCAAACGGTGGAGCTTGAGCGACAAAACATAGCGCGATGGCTACGCGACCGAAATCTTTAAATAGTATTTTCTCTTTCTAAGGATCGGTGAAGATATGGAAACATATAACAAAGTAGGATGGGTTGTGGCTATACTCGTATTCGTGTGTGGAATAGGCTGGGCTTTAAGCGGCAACAATTTCATATATCGCGAAGTAGAAATAACCCCCGCTATTGATGCCACTTACGAACTTATTCCGCTGACCCCCGCACAAATATTTGGTGAACAGATCTTTGCGGTGGCTGGGTCTGCGATAGTAGCGCTTATTCTGGGCGGTCTTACCAGAGGGGTTATAAAAACCCCATGACGCCGCGCCACAACCCTTATATTCCTCCCCTTTTTTATACTTAGAACGGATGGTCGATACGAATGGAAACAAAAATCGTAAAATGCCCCAAGTGCGGATATGAAACCGAAGTGGGCAAGCTTGTCCGGAGAAAATTTTGCAAATGCGGGCGCTTAATGAAGGAGATGGGCGAGTGAAAAAAATTTACAAGCGCCGCCTTTCGCTTATACTCATGTTATCTCTCGGCGTTCTATTTCCCGTATCGCTAGTTGTCATCCCGGCATATTTCGTCTTCAGCACAGTGGTGCCCTTCTATAAATTTGTGGGACTATTATTCCGTCATATATTACCACCCGCATTCTTGTTCTATTTCTTCCATGTGTATGTTCACTGGTTGTCTGGTTTCATAGAAGAGTTTAAGATTATGTGGCGCCGAGCCGGAGAAGATGACTCGACCCTGAAGGTGATATAATGGACGTGGGTGAAGTGCAATGTTAAAACTTGTAGTTGCCTTTTAGAGGAGGTTGATCAGATATGAGAGTGTTGGTTACGGGCAGTAGCGGACTAATAGGAACTACAATATGTCATAAATTAGTTGAAGAGGGGATTCAACCCGTCACTATGGATATCAGAATTTCTCCTCATCCCGATTTTCAACCAGTTTATAAAGACATCAATAATATAAAAGAAATAAAAAGGGCAACGGAAGATGTAGAAGGAATTATACATCTTGCGGCAGTATCCCAAGTAGCCAAGGGGGAGAAAAATCCCTCTCTTTGCTGGAAAACAAACTTTCACGGAACCGTTAACGTAATAAATGCGATCAGCACTAAGTCAAATAACCCCTGGCTCATATACGCGAGTAGTCGGGAAGTATACGGAAAACCAAACATCCTGCCGGTTTCAGAAACTCATCCTATAAATCCGATTAACGTCTATGGAAAAACCAAAGCGAGCGCGGAGAAAAGCGTCCGCGATTCTCCCATCCCATCCATCATATTAAGGTACTCTAATGTCTATGGCTCGGTTCATGATCATGAAACTAGAGTAATACCAGCATTCATGAAGGCGGCTCTGTTAAACAAGCCTCTACGGGTTGACTGCCGAGACCACATATTTGATTTTACTTACGTAGATGATGCCGCGGAAGCAACAATCCTGGGTATGAAAGCGTTAGCCAGTAATACGTTCGAGGGGGTTACGGAGTTTAACGTATCTTCGGGGGAGGGATATAGTTTATCACAGCTTGTTGACATTATAGCTGAGGTCACAGAACGGGAAGTAAAAACGATACAGGGGGAAAAGCGCGACTATGACGTGGGCAAATACATTGGAGATGCTAGCAAAATCACGAAGATGCTTAACCACAAATGCGAAATCAGCTTAAGAGACGGATTAACGCGTCTCTGCTCCCAATATCAAGCTCTGATTTGAGGTGAATTGAATAGAAATTAATTGGTGGGATTCTGCACAAACATGGTTTACGAAGATGAATGAGGGGAAGATGGGGCCGAGGTTCGCCCGATATTATTGGTTTGTAAATAGATTACCCCCTCCCCCCGCCACAATTTTGGAGATAGGATGTAACTCCGGAGAGGCTTTAGCCAAAATTGCAGATGAAGGATATGAATGTTACGCGGTGGATTTCCCAAACATTATTGCAAGGATCCATAAACACCCCGAAATAAAATATATTGGGATGAATGTTGACGGCCCGGATGCCACGGCGTGGAAGAAAGAGTGGGCGGAAAAATTTGACGTAATTATAATAGCAGAAGTTTTACAACATGTTATCTTCGATGAAAACGTTTTATATGCCTGCTGGCATTATCTTAAGCCGAAAGGAAAGCTATTACTTTCAACGGAAAATATTAACTTAACTCGCGGAGCGGTTCATTTTTATCCCACAAACATTTTAAACAAGATGCTTGAGGTATTAAATTTTAAAATATTAGAACACACAGTCTTGGGACAGACCGGTTACATTTGGATATACGCAACGAAATCATGTTATCGTCAGCTGAAACTAAACCCCTTTATGTAAAGAAACCTTTATATATTTGAATACGTATAATACGTGGGAAGATGACAGAAGAATGCAGAGGCCCCGAACTACCAGATAGTCTTAAGTTTTTGCTTGTGGAAAAAGGTTTCGCACCTCTAGTCGCCGGAGATTTGGCCGACCAGTTAAAAGACGCACTTGATGTGATGATGGAAGGCATATATCTGGTAACAAAAGTGCTTGGGGGCGAAGTCAGTTATACGTACACAACTAAAGCAGAACACCAAGTCTTAATGACTTTAACAGCGTCTTGATCTTGTGACTCATTCATTATTTGAGTCCGCAATCATCAAGGATGCAACAAAGACAGTCATAATGTTATCAGTTGAGTGATCATAATGCCGTGGCCAAAAGGAAAACCAAAATCGGAAGAACTTAAAAATAAATTATCCGAAAGTTTGAAAAAGGCATGGAGAAATCATCCGGAGGCGTGGGGATCCGCCTATCGTCGAAGCCCCACTGAAATATCCAAGCAAAAACGATCAGATGCAATGAAAAAACGATGGCGAGAAGAGCCTGAAATATGGGCTAATTGGGGCCCGGGGAATACAGGAAAAATTCATAGTAAAGAAACAAAGCGGAAAATAGGTATCGCATCAAAAGAACGCCTAAAAAATCCAGAAAATAATCCAATGTATGGAAAACATCATTCAGCAGAGACAAAACAAAAAATATCAACAAAAGCAAAAGAGCGTTTTAAAGATCCGTCAAATAATCCAAATTGGAGGGGAGGCATATCTTTTGAAGAATATCCCCAAGAGTTTAATGATCCGCTAAAGAATCAGATTAAGAAACGTGATGATTATAAATGTAAATTTCCAAATTGTCATACACCTGATGATTTAACGATTCACCATATTGATTATAATAAGAAGAATAATGATCCATTAAATCTTATAACTCTCTGCAGGCGTCATAATCTCAAGGTTAATTTTAATCGAGACTATTGGGCGGATTTCTTTCAAAAACTCAACTATGAACGGAATCAGCCGGCGTTACGCGCTAAGTAGTTTCTTCCTCTTTTTCTTTATAGGCGAAAATTACCCACCATATTATGTCAGGGTCATTCTTTCTATAAAGTATGATGAGAGATGTTGCTGTTTTGTTAACAGCACATAATAATTCATCTATTGCGTCATGGGCGTCTTCATAATAACGTTCATCCGGCTCCTTAGTTCGGGCAGGCAGGGTATAACATAGAGTCCCACCTTTTTTAACCTTGGCATATAAATTTTGAATCACCTTCCTTCTAATGTCATCGTCCAGAAAGTGTTCGACCAGTCCATCACTAAAGACGAGATGATATGTTTCATCAGGGATTTTTTCCAAAGTTCGGGCGTCGTCGAGAACAAAATCCATCTTAAACATGGGAAAATTTTCTTTGACCTTTTCGAGCATTGTAGGCAAATTATCAACTACTGTTACAGAACAGCCAAGGAATGCGAACGTGGCAGCCCACTTCCCCCCACCGCAGCCGACTTCGAGAACTTTGATATGCTTTCTGATTTTTGGTTTTGTGTTTTTAAACACGGCGGGGAACCATCCGCCGGTCATCAATCTTAAAACTGAGGAAAAATCTTCATCATAGGATTCGGGATCCCAACGATTAGACATTATAAACATCCATGCACCTTAGAATTTATAAATGTTTCTGTATAGAAACGTTTTTATACTAGTTTTTTATATCGGGGATAGTGATAATATGTCCGAACAAGTCGTGATAAAACCACCCAAGTGCCCGAAATGTGGAACCCAATTTGAAAGCGTCACTGCCGCGGATGGCTGGATGTATAGATGTCCAAAATGCAAATACGGGATATACATATGAAGGGGCCGAGGCATTGATGTCTAAATGTGTTTTTTGCGATGTTGAAGTTGAAGAACGCGAGGGACCACATCATGTTCTTCCAGAAGCCGTCCGCAAACAGATGAGATGGAGTAATAAAAAGTTCGCGGGGTTGCAGGAATTCAGGGTGCCGATATGTGTGAAATGCCACAGAAAGCTCCACCTATTGATAGAGCCGCTGGTGCAGATTATCAAATGGCTCAGGCAGAGCCCACCGTTGCCTATGGATTTCATCTTTATGTTGGAAAACACGACCACCAAACTCAGAGGCGAAGATCAAAAGACTTAAATAGATATGTGTTTTTTCTAATAAATGGGTGATTGTTTTGAATCCTTTGCTCATCATCGTCCTCGCCGGCTTCCTTGTCTTCGGTTTAGTTGTGATCGGGGATGTCCTCAACTACAGAGACCTGCAGAGACGACTAAAGAAGGAGAGAATAAAGAAAGAGGTTGAGGCTGACGAAACACCATAATCGAAACCTTTATATATTTATTTTATAACTTAAAGGGCGGGATATATAAAGATGATGGATGTCGTCGAGCAAGAAAAGATTGAAGCTCTGGAAAGAATCTTAATGGCGCTCACTCGCGCTGATGAAATACGATATAGAAAGTATGATGGAATGGACTGGCTATACGTAAGCGTCGTTGGTGTTGACCCGAACGACTTTGAGTTCAAGGGGTATTCGCAAGGTCTTGACATAACCTGGGAGACAGAACCATACACTGTCTATCCTCCCGAGGATATGAAGGATAAGCTTCTACCAATACAAACCGCCAAAATAATTGCCAAGGTCTGGGTGGAGCAGGATATGTGGGAAATAATCGAAGACCTCAAAGCACAAGTTGAAAATTCGAAGGGATCGAAAACGGTAGATGGGCAATACAGCCTTGGCGACTACCTGATGCAGGAAGAATCTCTGCCCTGTCTGCATTGCGGCTCAGATGACACGGAAACCAGGGGGCACTGCGACGACGGGGTTGCTGTCTCAGTAACGTTCTGGTGTTATGATTGCAACAAAGAATCGACTCACATCATGGGGACGGAGCCGCAATATTGGGCCAAAGTTAAGGCGCTTCGGGATTCAAAGGTGAAAGATGATGAATAACGTAGTAATTAGAAAAGTGGGCGTTCTGCAAGGGATGGCTAAGGACATAGCAGAAAAATATGATCTGAAACCAGACGACCTGGTAATTCTGGAGGTATCCCTTGAGAAGATTATCGGAGACCCCGTTTCATATCTTCTCTCCAAACTTCAGAGTTCTAAGCAAATGACGAGGGATGAATAGTGCCCGTACAAGACGTGTCGGATGAAGAATTTGAGAAAATGGGCTTCAAGAAGTTTAGAGTCATCAAGGATGATGATGGATTGACGATCCATCCCGATGACATAGAGGCGTTCCTGGAATATGACCGTCGCCCCTTAACTGAGGAAGAGGTTGCCCATTTAAAACACTGTAGAGAAGTTTATGAATCTATGAAGCCTATTAAAAGGCAGGAGTGAGAGAAAATGACAAATATAACAGTTTCGGTGAAGGTAGTAAGTGAGGTAGTGCCGTCAGGTCACATCGATGTTGACAAGATCGACACTTGGGGGAAGATAACAAGTTGCTATACGTGTGGGGGCATTCTCATGTATGAGAGGACTACTCTTGTAGAAGGAACTGAGCACGCCACGGATACAGACGTATTCTGTGCACAGTGTGGGAGTATGATACATGGGATGTTCAATGACCCCTTCGATGAACTTGATGAGAACTTTGAGCCAAAGAAGAAGGCGAAAAAAATAAAAAAGGGCACTGCATTAATAAAAATGTTAAAGACGTTGGATAATGGCATACGGCTTGCAATAGTTGAACACATATTGAACTCAACTCCCGTCTCGCGTACAGATATCCATAAATTCGTGGAGGGAATCAGGGGCAAAACAAGCAAAAAGTTCATATCATACCATCTCGACATCCTTATACAAGGAGGAGTCGCCGAGAAAACTCCGGATGATGAATATCATATCACTTTAAAAACCATAAGAACTCTGGAGTCCCTTGGATTAATAAAGGCTGAAGAATAATGCGATTGGAACTAACGAACATTAAAGATTTCATTAGGATCTTCGACGCAATAAGTGCCGTAATTCATACGGATTTAACTATTCGTTTTTACCCAGATTACATGAACATTAATCAAATTACTACCGCACGAACTGGAATGATTGTCGCCAATATAGGAGAGGAATATTTTGACGGCTATCGCGCTGAAGACGAATTAATAGGTGTCGATATCAGCTATTTCATGGGTGCCTTAAAGATGTTCAAAAACGCCAAGCGCGTCGTGATGGAAACGGATGAAGCGAATCTCTACCTTTATACGGAAACGGAGCGAAAGAAAAAACGAACATCCGTGGCTTTGCTCGCCGACGCGGAATTTGAATCCGAAAGTATGGCATTGGAGTTTAAGACAACGGTTAAACTAAGCTCCGATGGCTTCAAGGACGCGATGAAGGATGCCGCCTTGACGGGGGATGACGCAATCTTCAAGATGACTCCAACAGAACTGACAGTTACGACATCGGGGGGGAGAGGAGCCAACAAGGATTCATGGCAGATTGGCGACGATATGATAGTTTTAACCTCAAAGGAAGCCAAATCGGTATATCCGGCGGATCTGCTTTCCGACATCGCCGGCAAGGGAGCTTCATTATCAAAGGATGTGATGATATCTTTTAATAATAATTCCCCGCTAAAATTGACATATGATTTAAAACACGGCGTATTAATGTATTATTTAGCCCCCATCATCGATCCGAGATATGAAAATATTTAGAAACCTTTAAATAATTCGCCGCTCTATCTTATTTTTGATGTCCGAAGAGTCTCGACAACGTGCCAGACCCGACGAACGGCTGCTGATTAGCGATTCCCTTGGAATCGTTCTTCGCAAAGCCGATGGGAGAGTTATCACGAACAAACCCAAAAAAATTAACACGGAGTATTTGCTCAAGATAGCTGAAGAGGCGAAATTGGACAAGTAATGTGATGTAAAATGAAACCGATTAAAAAATGGGTGGCGCAGATATTGGCAATTAATCCCGACAGAACGCTGGATGAGATATATCATGCAATGCACTGCTTCTATTCAAAGGATCAAATCCTCACGGTGTGGGCACCAGAGGAGGATGTCGAAGTTTCTGATCCTGATGATCCTCAGACTCCTAATCAAACAGCGAAGATGGAGGCGGAATAATGAATAGATCGGAACCAAATTATTTCGACGGTGAGATAGCACACGTTCGATGCTTGGAAGTACCGTTGAGTGAGATGGAAATAACATCCGACTTCAACAATCCAAACCTAGCAAAGAGATGGACCCCGGCAAATGACCACGTGGTTGTTAACTGGATAAACCGAAAGGTCTGGATAAACGGCAAGCTGGTGTATCATGATCCACATGGACGCGCTACAATCCCGCCTGGATTTTATAGCGTAAAGTACACCATCAAGGCCGAAAGTATGGACGAAGTGAAGGCGATTCTGTGGAAAAGCTTTGGTCCTATAGAGTGTATTGTAGATGGTCAACTTGAGGTACTTGGAGCCATAGTTCAGAGTTCTGAGCAGAAGGTGATAAAATGATAATGTCATTTGGTGGTTGGCTGTTTTTATGTGTAATGTCTTTCTGTTTAGGCTACAAATTCAAAGAATGGGTTCACAGTTCTGATCTACACGTCAACCCTCTCAGGAAGAAGAAACGGAAGATGAAAAATGAGTGAAGAGACGGCAGCTTTGACCATTCATATCCCAGTTCGAGTAGTTAAGGAGATAGGAAAATTTATTCCCAACACTTCTTACACATGTATCACCGACTACATTGAGAAGAAGATTTGTCTGCTCTTTCCGGCAAAGAAAGTTTACTCTGAGAGTGAGGAGAAAGCAATTCGAGACCGTTTAAGGAAGCTGGGATATATTGAGTAGGTGAGATTTATTTGACCCGCGTGCTCGTTTTTGCACTGGACGGTTGCTCTTATTCAGTGTTTAATCATCTCAAAAATCTAAGCCCTTTCTTCAAAGAAGTAGCAGATAACTTTCGGCACGGGGAGATGACAACGGTTGCCCCCGCGACTACGGCCATAGGATGGCCCGCCTTCTACACGGGAAAGAATCCTGGCAAAACGGGAAATTTCAGAAGGGAGCAAGGAAGCGGTCTTTTAAGCGCGTTCAGCAAAAGCCGTAACGGGGTTGATGGGGATTCTCTATGGGACATTTTAACAAAGGAAGGTATGAAATCTGTTGTTTTTAATATGCCAATTACGTATCCGGCCACAGAATTATCTGGGGTTTTAGTTTCCAGCTTTGATTCTGGAAGTAATTGGATATATCCGGAACATTTTAAAGAGGACGTGGCAAAAATTTGGACGCCACAAGAAAGTCCGCCCGAGTCTAGAGGCGAATTTTTCACGTATTGGTGGAACAGGATAGAGGCAGAATATAAGGTGGCGTCGGCCATCCTCAAAGGGGGCGAGTGGGATTTGGGAATAATCACCTTTTTGGCGTTGGATAGAATGCAGCATAAATTAATGAATAGTGATGATCCGCTGAACGCCATGATGGTGATCGAGATTTATAAAAAAATAGCCCGCGCCTGCAAGGAGCTTTGGGACGAACACAAAGACGCCGAGGTTGTGATCGTGACAGATCACGGAATGCGTTCAACAAATGCCGGTTTCTATTTAAATAGTTATTTTTGGAAAATGGGATGGCTAAAAATACCACCATTGGGAGAGAAAATGTTAAATAATTACAGAAAGACAGAATGTTCCCTTGTTAACACCGTATTTGAGAATAGCACTGTATGGAGCCCCGGTCTCGGAAGCATAGTTCTCGAAGATCAATCCCTGCGTAAGGAAATTATTATATTTTTAAAGGAATATATCGACCCGTTATACGACCGACCAGTTTTTGACGACGTTCTTCCCAGAGAGGAAGTTTGGAGCGGAAAATACCTAAATCAGATGCCCGATCTTCTAGCCATGCCCGCTCCAGGATATGAAGTTCATTGGACACTTATTACCACATCTCTTATGGCGATGAATACTTATACCGATCATAGTTTGAGAAATGGATTATACGCGGTCAGCGGATTAAGCCCCGAGGAGAAGCCAGCCCACGTGCTCGACATTGCACCCACAGTTCTTAATATGCTCGGCGTCAAAGTCCCGCCCGACTTCGACAGAAGAGGGTTAAAATAGAAATCTTTTTATATAAGTTATTCTATGATATTCAAAGGTGAAAATAGATGGATGAGAAATGGAAGGAGATTCGGGCGAACTTGGATATATCAAACGAGTCAGGCGAACTTATGCATCTAATGGGAGTAAGGGCGCTTCGGCATGCCGATGGGGAAGTCGTGTTTTCCCCAGATGATATCCTGAAGGCGGCGAGAGATTACATCCCCACGTTCCCCGAGGCGTGGAACAAGCTGTGTCCCCAAGGATGGGCCTGGCTGATAGGCGACTGCAACTTCGGGGAGAACTGCGGTTCATGCAACGAGGAGGAGGCCCCCATCTACGCTAAAACTCGGAGTTCAAAGGTGAGGGGGAAGGGATAGAATGAAACGGCCATATTTACACCATCAGCCAGCAGATCATATCAACTTGAACGTCACTATTGGATCCATTATAGAAAAGATAAATGAATTAGAATCAAGAATTGGCGAGCTTCAGGGTTTAGAATCAAAGGCGATGGGGGCTGAGGACTGATGAACTGGAAGAAATTCCTGAATCAAGCCTTCAACCCATTCTATAAGGAGTCTCAGGATCCAAGTTTAGGGTTCAAATGCAGTACTTGTGGTACTGTATATACTACAATAGAACGCGTTCACCGATTAGATAAACCTGAGCGACATTTGGGTGCAAAAATCAGGGGAGGACAACCGTTGATTTGCTGTAAATGCCTCGGGCATGACCTCGGAACCTGTTGGAATGATATAGGTTGGCCGATAGAACCTGGTCATGGGGGTATAGGCTGGCCGATAGAGGCTGAGGACTGATGAAAACCAAACAGGAAATTTTGGAGCTTTATAAAGAAGTGAAGGAAGAAGTGCATTCAGCTGGAAGGTATCGTTCATTGGAGCAACTAGCTTATATGCATGCGCTTGAGTGGGTGTTGGAGATTGAGTAAAATGCTCAGAGTTGTCATAGAATGGCAAAATCAATAGGAGTTAAACTGCCCCTCGTCTTGGACCTAGTTGAGGACGAGGATATGATAGAAACCATCCGAGCGGGGAAGCACATGATTATTGCTATCCCCATCGAGAACGTTCAAGTTGATGAGGAAAAGGTGAAATGATAGTCGCAACACCAAACGGAGAGTTCTTCAGCGAAGGCGCATCTGAACTAGACAACTACAAGTGGAAACTCACAAGGATTACAGAAGAATACGCCCGCCACCTATGCCAGAAAAGTCAGGACTATGTAGTTTATCGCTCATTAACCTTAAGAGAACGTATCAGGGTTCAGGAAGCATGATAGATGGTTGAATGTCGGGACTGCAGATGGAGCGGGACGGTTGAGCAGTTAAATCGAGGCCCGTCAAATCCCGAGCTGTTTCGCTGTCCCAATTGTGATACACCAATCTTTGTAGAGGAGAGAGGATGATAAAAGAAACGACAATAAAAAATATACTTAAACAATGTAGTGTTATTGCTGAAATGAGTCGATGTAAGCGGCGACAATTTGGGGCAATTATTACTACCCAAGAGGGTGTGAAAATATCTGATGGATACAATGGCTCTATACGCGGATCTTTAAATTGTGGTGAAGGTGTTCCTTGTGGAAAAGATTTAATGGGCGAAGCTCATTTTTCAAGTTACAGGTGGTGTGCAAGCGTTCATGCCGAAGTCAATGCTGTTTTAAATACAAGCAGAAACGGAGTAGGAGTACCCCTCCGAGGATGCTCTTTATTCTTAAACAGTAAAGAAGACGGAGATTGTTCTATGCCGTGTCAATGGTGTAGGCGTGTAATTGTTCAGGCCGGAATAACAGATGTTTATTATGTGGATGAAAATCTTGAGATACAGCATGATAAAGTCTTTCCATTATATATAGATCATGAAAATGAATGGATGGAGCAAAGATGTTTAAAAGCATTGGAGTGTGACTAATATTAAATTAGAAAAAGCCCTAGAATTGGAAGAGGAAGCCCATAAAAGACGCATGGCAATACGTTCAAAAAAGGCGCACGACTATGCTAAAGAGGATGCTGATTGTCTTTCTAATTTTAAAGTAATGGCTGACGTGGAAGTGGCGTTGAGAAAGCATGGATATTCTATTCCCATTGACAAGCCCCACGGGGTCGCGTTTTGGCACGCGTTGCATAAGATGATTCGATTGCTCAATCTTTGGAATGAAGAAATAGAACCACAGAATGAAGGGCTTCGAGATACCCACGATGATCTGTCCAACTATAATGACCTGGCGTATGAGTGCTTTATTGATTATATGGAGAAAAAATGAAGCAATGAGATGCATCTTTAATTGGAAAAAAGAGGAGGTGGAATGCCCCCAGCGGAGCGCTATAAAGGATTGCTCCGCTCGATGTCGCCATCACCCCCAGTATGCTGATGATGTCCGGGATTCTATTGCAAAAAGGCGGTGTATTTTCTGTGGAGAAACGCCTCATCTGGAACATGGTCCTCATCATATTCTTCCGCGGGCGGTCAAAAAAGCCGCGAGGTGGAAGGGAAAACGAGCAAAGGCATTGCGATTAAACTACCGGGTTCCTATTTGTGGCCCCTGTCATCGTAAAGTTGAGACCCTTCAAGCCCCCTTGGTTTTACTTTTAACACATCTCAGAAGGGATAAAAAAAGCACTCCAATTCCGCCAGATTTCGTCAACACAATGGATTCAGCCTATAAGAGACTTGTTCAGAGTCCTGTTATAAAGACAAGCTAAATGCTATACCCAAAAGCTTATATAGGACAATAGCCCTATAGAATATAAGATGGAATCACCAAAGGAAAACAATCACCACCATGACGATACAGTCGATCACAATGACGGGCACCTCGAAACAGATGAAATAATATTGCCACAGGAAATAAAGCAAAAACAGAAAATGACAACGTTCTGGGTCAGCCCCACAACTTGGAAGCATGTTCAGGATCAGCGAAAACTTGGCGAGACTGTTGATGAGTGTCTTCAGAGACTTATAGAGATAAGGTCGGGGGGGCGACGACAGGGGCGATTAATAATGCCCGCTGAATTAATGGTAACAGCTCTTCGTGGACATTTTAACTTCCCCCAAAAAAATATAACAATTAGAGATGTGGACTTTAACCCGAGACGCAATACAATTTCTTTCATCCTCGAAGGGGATGAATTTCCCCACGTTCCCGAGGCGGCAGAACCTGACATCGTAGAGATAGAATCCCTATTAAATTCTCTATAAATTACCAAAAAGCTTATATATTCCCCCCTTTTTTTATAATATACACGGTGATGTAATGCAAGCGTATCTGGCTCACAGCGTTCATAAAAGGGAACAGGGCAAGGAAATTCAAAAGAAGCTCGAAAGCATGGGCGTCGAGATTTACAACCCGTTTTATTCCCACGACAGGCAGGACATTTTAGATCTGGACAAGGGCTTAGTTCACGCTTGGGATATCGTGGACGAGGACAAGAGCAGGCTCATTGTTGATTTGGACTTGGAAGGTTTGCGCAAGTCCGATATTCTAATTTGCATCTACCCCGATGGCATGACTGTCGGAATTCCATGTGAGATGATGTATGCCTGGATGATCAACATATCTATCTTCTGCGTCGTGCCGGAGAAATTGAAGGGACATCCGTGGATCATTGCACTCAGTGATGGCGTTTTTTCTAGCATGGACATGCTTTACGACACGCTTCATTTATTAATGGATTAAGAGACCCTGGAACCGAAAACACAAACTTTAAATATAACTAAGAACATCTAATATAATTGAACTTTATCAGAGAGTCCTGGCTTGTTTTTACTCTGATAAGTAGAGGTAAATATAAAAAATATATATTTAAATATTATATAAACATACCATATGAATAAAAATGCTCCTACCGTGGGGTAAAATTTCCGCGACATGGGCACCGATCTATATAGATCTATATAGTTCATGTGCTTCATCGCGGAAAAAACACGGTACGGTAGGAGCAAAATTTATAAGTTACGACTTCCGTAAGATTATTAGCGCGGGTGGCTGAGAGGCATAGGCGTTCGCTTGCAGAGCGAATAGACGGGAGTTCGAATCTCTCCCCGCGCTCCAATAGAAAACTTTTTATAATAGACTTTTTATAATATATATTGCAATGGATGCCCTGTTCACAAAAATCAAAGATGAACGCGATAAGGTTGATGGTTTGCAACTCTATCGCACGCTTAGATTATTTGTCTCAAAGAGAACCAATGCGTGTGTGGAATTGGTAAAGTGGTTTATAGCTGCAGAGAAAATAATGGGTGACGGCAACATCACGGCGTATCTTTTGTGCAACTTGACGGACAAAGAATATAACAATATTCTTTCACAGCTTCATCAGCTTGGGGACTACGGAGTAACTAGAGCCCACAGAACGAAAGGGAAAGTTCTGTTCTTCAAAATGACCGACAAATTCAAAGAGGAGTTAAACAACATTCCCCTTGCCGACGACTTTGATATTGAAGAATACTGGGATGAATGGCGAAACAGAGATAATCCGATAAAATTAAAGATCGAATAGAAACACTTTTATAGAACATCTCATAAGGTTTATACGCCTGAGTCCTGCCCGTTGTAGCCTGTTTAGAGGCGCGGATCAGCGGGATCGTGGTCTTGGGAAGTCGGCGGGGGGTTGGGGCACGCTGAATGGGAAAATCGGCACGGAAAGAGAGGATACCGTAAACAGCCGGGGATTCCCCAAACCAAGCGGGGTGCGGGGGCGCCAATACTCGTGCGCAAACGTCCGCGTTACAAAGGCTTGGGTCGAGTCCACGAGTCGCTCTCCTCTACGGAGCACTCCCCAAGTGCACCGTCCTTTCCGGTCTCCCCCCTAACAGAAAAGTTTATATAGAGCCCTCACATTAAAGATTTGGGTAGCGTAGCAGTGCGGTACTTCGAATACTATTGGTTCAACTCCAATGCTCGCCTTCAGGCGATAGACGCTCTGCGCCCTTACTCCCATATTATAGGCGGTATCGATGAAACGATTAAATCTCGACCGAAGAGAGAAAAAAACCTCTCTAATCACGTTACAGGTTAGTTGAACCTCTAATTTTAACGCCATTAAAAAGATGATTTGTCGTGAAATTAATACGGCGACGAATATCAAAGATAAGAAAACACGCAAACAAGTCCTGAAATCGCTGAATAAAATACTTTCGCTTAAGCCTGAAGGTTTCGCTGAATGCGAAAGGGGGGCGTTTATTTTTGCGGCACCTGACGGTGTTTGAACCATCGTTCCAGACATTCCATTAACTGTTAACGATTATTATTGTGGCAAAAAATTCAAGACAGACATCTTTAAAGAACACATGTCTCAGAAAGAACAAATAGGAATCATTGATATAACTGGGAAAGAAGCTTTGATTTCAATCCAAACTGGAAGTTTTAAGGAACTCAAATATAGGATTTCTTCTGGGATCCCATCAAACCACAATCAAGGTGGGGCGTCTCAGGGGCGATTTCGACGCAAGCGACAGGAAGCCATTAAATCGTTTTGTAAGCGGGTGGTGAAGCAAACTCAACAGCTTGGTATAGAACGATGGGAGTATACGGGAAACGAAAAACTTATAAATATAATCAAGAATAAGTAAGCCTGTATAGTCAAAAATTCAAAACCTTTTTATAGAAGAAGAAAAGCATATATGACGGGTGGCGTAGGTCGGAGGTTCATCGCCTGTTGAGCGCGTGGTCGCAGGTTCGAATCCTGCTCGGGTCTCCAGCTTCCTTCGGGGAGCCGACCCGGTAGCTCAGTTTGGTAGAGCACGTAAGTTCTCCGTCCGTCCTTTCCCCCACCATAAAACTTATATAGTGGTTTCTGCAACAACGTTAATGGGTGGCGTAGAACGCGGATACTTCGATTTGTGGAAAACCGATGCCGAAAGGCGGTGCCGCTTTCGCTCTTTCCCCCACATGATGAGATGAATATATGATGAAACGGCGAGAGTTAACAGCCGAGCAGAAATTGGATCTTCTTGAAAGCATTATTGCCCGCCTCTTTGGATGGTGGGGCAGCGTCAAAGTCGATTGGGAACAGGATTACATGGGAGCGAGGGTTATTCTCAGAAACGTTGATTTGGATGGAGAGAAAATAAATCTCATAAGCGATCTAAAAGGGATGTTTAATTTTGAAATAGATTCGCGATCCATTGTTGAAGAGGAAGATGGCATGATTCCGATGAAGGGTGGCAAAGATTTAGCACGCAAGTATAGATACATACACAATGAAATTGATCTAACAATAAGCCCCAATTACGAGCAATATCTTTTGAATCAAACGCCTGAAGAGATTGAAGATATTAGAAAAGGAACAACTGCTAAATGGACAGAGGATGATAGGGAGAATAGAGATCATAGATATTTCTCGATGGACGGGGGCTCTATTCGCCCGAGCCTTTTCAGGTTTAAAAGATCCCCGGAAAATATAAGAGAAAGCATTCAAGATCATAAAAATAGCATTAAATATTTAAGAAGGGAACTTAAGAAAGCGGAGAGCGAGAGTTAGATCGAAACCTTTATATATTGTTTTTATAATTTAATCAAAAGGTGAGTATATGAATTGCGAAAACTGTGAAAGAGCCTTCAGTCATGTGGCATATCGCGAGTTTGATCACTCCACTACCAGTTTTGGACTGCCCAATGCATCGGGCTGCCGAACTGGAAACGGGGTTAACAGAAAAATCTTTCAGCCAACATGCCCCTACTGTGGGGAACCCATCTATGCAGGGCATATAGATGTGAACCACCATCATCCTCACGATCCTTTGAGCCTAATCAAAAGGTGATAAAATGAGAACTGAAGAGGAAATTTTAGAGCTTATTGAAGAGCATTTAGAAACCAAGCGGGCTCTCCATTTGGGGAGGCGTAATCGCCACGCTGGGGCTATTGATGCACTTAGGTGGGTGCTTGAGGAATCTCAGGGTTCTGAGCAAAAGGTGAAGGTGGAGGAATAATGATGGGAAATATAATCTGCAAAATATTTGGTCATCAATACTACAATAATAATCATGACGTATATAGCGTTAAGATGATAGATTACAAACCTGAACTCCACTGTTTCCGATGCGGGCATGAAATGGAGTCCCTGTCGGAGTTGTTTTCCAAAGCATCGCCAGAAACTCGAAGAATCATGGGTGAAAGTCTTAGAAAAATTATGAAAGATCTAGAATTTGATGTCCCAGAGGAGACTCATGACCCAAAGGTGATAGATAGGATTTTGGTTTTGTCCAAAGAACTTCTTGATCTGATGGAGGAAAAACTTGGGGCACCCCCACCCCTGTCATATCTATCAACAGGGTACATTGGTCCTGATAAATTCACGTCGGATACAACGGACATAGAGACCAATCTGCTGAGGGCTAGAGCAATTATTCGCCATTCACCAGAAAAGGCGAAAAATGAATGACTGTGTTAGAAGAGATAATGGAACTTGCACGAGAAGGAGTTCAGACAGACGGCGCTCATCATAAACAATGGTATCTTGAGGAAATCCTTAAGCGACTCGCTCCCCTTGAACTTGAGTTCTACGATCAATATGTGGGGCGGGAGGGCATACCACCATGACTCAGAGTTCATGCCCAAGGACGAAACTTGAACAAATAGAAGACCTTCTCGGCGTTTATAAGCTTGGCAACTATTGGACCTTCGGTAATCCCTCGGGCCACTACTTCGATTATAAACGACTGAAATCCGACATCTTAAAAATCATTCATGATTCGCCCACAACAGCGAGGAATTAGATGGACGCACAGATATTCGCTAAGAAGGTCATAGTAACGATTCACCCATATGACAACATGTTCACTCTATTAATCCACCTTGGGGAAACAGATGATGAGATGCCGTATCCCCTTCTAGTTGAAATGCCGTTCGAGTCGGCCAGTCGGCTGAGACAGGAATTGGAAGAGTTGCTTCCACTTCTAGCAAATAAGATAGAAACTCGTCATTCAACACCAACAATGAGGGAAAACCCATGACTACAAATAACACAAAATGCCCAAAATGTAGCCATGAAAATCCTGCTAATCAACGGGGATGTAATAACTGTGGATATATCTACAATCCCCCACTTCAGAGTCCGGCGTCAACAATGACGAACCAATAGAAATCTTTTTATATATCAATCCCCTTTTATATTTTGCAATGGCTTACGATAAATTTCAGGGCATGAATGTTTTAATAAGTGGTGGCGCAGGATTCATAGGTTCCTGGCTCTGCGAATCCTTCGTTGAGGGCGGGGCCAACGTCGTTTGTATCGACAACATGAGCACGGGTAATTGGAAAAACATCAGGCATTTGAAGACGAAGCCCAATTTCGCCTGTTTCGTATATGATGTATGTGACCCAAAAATTATAGACGATTTCAGATTGGGTGCATTTGATATAGTGATGCATTTTGCGTCGCTAGCATCTCCAATAGATTTCCCACGCCACCCAATAGATATTTTAGACGCCAATTTACTCGGAACACGTAACATGCTAGAAATCGCAAGAAGCTCGGATGCAAGATTTATATTAGCATCTTCCAGTGAGGTGTATGGAGATGCGGAGGTCATACCCATTCCCGAAACCTACAGAGGAAATTCCAACATTATAGGTGTGCGAGGATGCTATGATGAGGGCAAGAGGGCGGCCGAGGCTTACTGCATGGCATATAAGCGAGAATACGGGGTAGATGTTCGGCTTTGCAGAATTTTCAACACCTACGGTGAAAGAATGCCGCGGGATGGCAGGGCCATTCTGCACTTCGTTGAGCGGGCGCTGGAAGATAAATTTTTGCCCGTGTTTGGGGACGGCACGCAGACCCGAACATTTCTCTATATAGAGGATTTGATTGAAGGGATTCTTCTGCAGACTTTGGCGGATAATATTTCTGGTCTTCCAATAAACATCGGCGCAGATAGGCAAACCACCATATTAAATTTGGCTGAAAAAATTATCGACATATCTGGCAGTAAATCCGAGATCAAGTTCTTCCCTGCCCCCGAGGACGATCCTCAACGTCGCTTGCCTGATATAACCAGAGCTAGAGAGCTTCTAGGATGGGAGCCGGTGATTGGCTTAGACGAGGGGCTACGAAGAACCATTTCGGAGCGGGACGAATGAGAAGATGAAACTGCCAAAATGGTATGATTGCATTGAAGACCCATTAAAAGAACTTATACATCTTCTTAGAAATAATGGGTTTAACACTATTTGTTCATGTGGTCACTATCCAAAGCCATACATTCAATTAGCTTGGTTCGAAGACTCTGACATAACAAGGTTATGGAATTTACTTACGGAAAGGGGGTATATCAACTGGTCTATCACTGGATTCTGGAGACACACAGGATGGGAAAAACACATGGAAATTGCGTTTTACGGCGGCACAGAGTGGAATGATAAAACAGAGTTGGCAAGCATCTCCGATATCCACGATAATGATAAAGTTTTATAACGGGGCAGTAGATGAAAAAAATTGATATTGTGGGCGCAGGGCCCGCAGGGTTGTTTGCAGCTTATGAGCTATGTCATTTTGATTACGACATTACTATTATAGAGCAAGCTAATTATGTCGGCGGATCCGGGCTACATTCAGATGGCAAACTTAATTTTCATCCAAAAATAGGCGGCGATCTTACTGAATTTATGAGCGAGGACGACGCGTGGAAGTTAATAGAACATATAAAATGCATTTTTGAGGACGTTGGAAAGGTCGAAATTCCACAATATGATGAGAGAAAATTAGAATCTTTGGAGCATTTGGCGGCCAAGGCTGGCATCAAATACGTCCCAATTCATCAAGCACATATAGGCTCAGATTATTTGCCCCAAGTAATAGATCGATTGCAAACGTATTTAAAAAATCACGGAGTTAAAATATGTCTTGAGACAATATCAACGTCTATCAATCCATTTACAGACACACATATTTTATTGGCTCCCGGGCGAAGGGGAAGCGAATGGTTGACAAAGGAATTACGCAAATTAGATATTAAAATGAAATATAATCCCATTGATATCGGCGTTAGAATAGAAACAACGAATGAAGTTATGAAAGAAATGACCGATGTTTGCTGGGATCCGAAATTTCACATTTATTCCGACAGCTACGATGATTTTCTTCGCACGTTTTGCACGTGCCCGGCGGGATACGTTGTCAAAGAATCATATGGAGATAGCTTGTTTGGGATCAACGGGCATTCTATGAGAAATAAGGGAAGCAGCAACACAAATTTTGCTTTACTTTGTAAAGTAAATTTGACAGAGCCGTTGGAAAATACAGCGCAATATGGGATGAGAATTGCTCAGTTGGTTAATACTCTCGGGGGCAGGAAACCCATTATTCAGAGACTGAGTGATTTGAAAAACAATCGAAGATCGACGTGGGACAGGATTAACAAAAGCTACGTGGAGCCGACATTAAAGGATGTTACGCCGGGGGACATTTCAATGGGATATCCGAGAAGAATCCTTAATAATATTTTAGAGGGGCTGGAGAAATTAGATAAAATCATCCCCGGTATAAATTCTTCATCAACATTGTTATATGCCCCGGAAATAAAGTTCTACTCGATGAGAATAGACACGGACAAAAATCTTAAAATTCCAGGATATCCAATATCAGTAGCGGGGGATGGAGCCGGAGTCAGCAGGGGGATTATAGGGGCAGCAGCCACTGGCATCATCGCCGCAAGAGGAATATTACAGCAATAGATTTATATATTACCGAGTCTATATATTTTGGTTGCCTCGGTAGCTCAGTAGGTAGAAGCACCCGGCTGTTGCCCGGACGGTCGAAAGTTCGAGTCTTTCCCGGGGCGCCATCTGGGGACTTAGTGTAGTGGTAGTCATCGCTGACTTGGACTCAGCGGGCGGGAGTTCGATTCTTCCAGTCCCCACCAATCGTGGGGGAGTGGCGCAAAGGATAGCGCGGCGGCCTTCGATACCTCTGGTGAAGACAGCCGCGGGTTGCGGGTTCAAGTCCTGCCTCCCCCGCCATAAGGGGCGTTGGTGAAATGGTATCATGGGGGCCTCCAGAGTCCCTGTTCTTGGTTCGATCCCAAGGCGCCCCACCAAAATATTTATAGAAAGATTTATATAGGAGCTTGCACAAGTACTTTTTCGAGTGGCGTAGAAATACTAATGAAAATATGTACTAAATGTGGGAGAACACTTCCATTAACAGAGTTTCATCGAAAGTCAACCGGGAAAAATGGTCGAGATTCTAAATGCAAAAAATGTAAGCTTGTAGAATATAAAGAATATTATCATAAAAAGAGGGAAGAATATCTTAAAACCGATGCCGCTTATTATCAGAAAAACAAAGAAAGACTATCAATATATTATAAAAAAAGATATAAAGGATACATAGTTCGCGATAGAAGTTTGCGATTAGATGTCTTGAAAAAAATAAATCCCAAACTTGACTGTAAAGAATGTGGAATTGATGACATTCGAGTTTTAGTGATTGATCATATTAAAAACGATGGATATAAAGAAAGAAGGGAAATGAATTATTCGTCTTTTTATAGAAAAATATTAAAAATGAGTGCTGAAGAAATATCCGAAAAATATCAAATTCTTTGTCGCAACTGTAACTGGATTCGCCGGTTGGAAGATATCGAACAAAAATTAAACCAAAAGACTTAAATATGAGTTTCAATTTTATAAGTTCGGATGGCGTAGAAGTACGGTTACTTCGGAATACAAACCCCGGTCTGCCTTCGGGCAAGAGGGAACCCCTTCGCCGGAAAGAAAAATATGGCGGTCTCCGTCTTCGCCTTTACCTCCAACTTTTAGGTCGTCCGTCAAAGAGAAGTGAAAAGTATGAGTCCAAAATTTAACGTAAAGAGAACCGTTGGGGAACGGCTGAAGGATAGACCAGACGCTACTCAAAACTATGAGGGTGGGCTGGCGTTCAAGGCCAATCCAAAGACTGAACTAGCTTTAAGGTGCATGACGTTCCTAGTCAACGAGCCAAAATTCTACACGAGTGGAGAGAAGGACACTGGGGAAATTGCCGACCTGATCAAGCAAGTTGCGGCAGAAGATCCAGAGTTTCCATTGAAGCTGGCAGCATATGTGAGAGACGAAATGTATCTCCGATCTGCCCCCATCTTCGCCCTTGTTGAATCCGCGCAATATGATCACTGCAAACCCTTCATCGAGAAGTGGGTTCCATCCATCGTGCGGAGGGCAGATGAATTAACGGAGGTCATAGCGGCCTTCATCAACAAGCACGGAGAAATCGGAAGCCGGGGAAAGGCAAGTCTTCCCAACTCTCTAAAGAGGGGGGTGGCGAAGGCTTTCTACAACTTCGACAGATATCAATTCGCAAAGTACGACAGAGATGGCGAGGTCAAACTAAAGGACGTTCTGCGTCTGACTCACCCGAAGCCCAGAAACGAGTTCGAGTCCGAGACATTCAGGATGATCCGGGACAGATCGCTGCCCGTGCCCGTCACGTGGGAAGTTATTCTATCCACGAGAAAGAACCCCGAAACTGGCGAGACTTACGAGACGAAGAAAGAGGCATGGGAAGCTGTTATTCCTCAGATGGGATACATGGCAAAGCTCCGAAACCTGCGGAACTTCCAGAAGGAGGGTGTTGATCTAACACCCGCGCTAGACCATCTAACGAATCCGAATGCTGTCAAGTACAGCAAGCAGTTCCCATTCAGATTCTTCTCTGCGTGGAAGGCAACTACATCATACACCTTCGGGCAGCCAAGAACAGGTCCATACGGTAGAGGAAGCCGAGACCCGTTCGTACAGAACGAGGTTTCCAAGGCCCTGGAGACTGCGATGGAACTGTCTGTTGGGAACCTGCCAAAGCTAGGTGGACGAACTTTCATCACAAGCGATAACTCTGGATCAATGACAAGCTCAATCTCAGGGAGATCAACTGTCTCCTGCAACGAGGTTGCAAACGTCATGGCTTCAATCGCTCACTCACTGGGAGACAATGCCATTGCATCAGTCTTCGGAACACGTTTCGCACTTGTGCCGCTGAACCCAAAGGATGGCATCCTGACGAACGTTAGAAAGCTGATCGACACTTACGTTGACTACTCTACGAACGCGTGGCTGGCTCTGAACTACCTGAACGACAACAAGATCGATGTAGATCGAATCTTCCTGTTCAGCGATATGCAGTGTTACAGCACACATGGGCGGTTAATGTACTTCGGCGGAAGCAACCGAGGCCGACAGTCTCTAGCAGAGGAATTCAAGACATACAAGCGAACCGTCAATCCAAACGTGATACTGTACTCCTGGGACTTAACCGGATACGGAACACTGCAATTCCCAGAAGACGAGCCGGGAGTCGTGCTGATGGCTGGATGGTCAGACAGGGCGCTGAGGTTCATCTACGAATACGAAAAGTTCGACGGTTCTATGGTCGGGGCCGTCGAAGCATACGAACCCAAATTTATCCCTCTACCCAAAGAGGGATAACCCCTCCTTTTTTCGGAATCTTTTTAAGTAAGTATTCCTTTATTCATGGCAAGGTGAAATAATGGGAACGAGTGCAAAAGTTTGTAGGGTTGATTTAGCACCTATGATCTGGGCATATGCTCCGAACGCTGAGAACGGAGCTGTAACGGTCAAGGTCATGGAGAACCAAGATGCAACTGACGAGTGCGCCTTTTGTGGCGACGGTCCTCGCTTCGTGGTAAGCTACCATCCGAAACCAGAGACCGAGAAACTAGTTGACGCCGTATCTGACAAACTCAAGGAACAGTTGAAGAAGAGACCTATCGTCTAAGAAAAAACCGAAAGGTTAAATACAGAGAATACCCTCCTATTTTTTTATGCCTCTGTAGCATAGTGGCAGTGCGTCTGCCTTGTAAGCAGATGGTCGAGAGTTCAAATCTCTCCAGAGGCTCTATCGAAGCCCCTTGGCTAAGTGGTACAGCGTTCGACTGATAACATCTGTCAGAAATCGAAAGATCGGCGGTTCAATCCCGCCAGGGGCTACCAAACCACAACCTTTATATAGGGGAAAGCACGCTTTACAGATCGGAATGAAACTCGAAATATTTCCGATAGAACTTGGCGAACCTTGGAAACTCAGCGATGATATGCAAGGCGTCGCCGTACCCGTTCTTGTAAAGGAAACCCCGACATCAAGGGGTTATAAGATAAACACAGAACTAGAAAAGGGAGACGTTGAATTCATTGACACCGGAGCAATCAGCAGACTGAAAATTAAGAACAACACCAGCGAATATACCTTCTTCAGGCAGGGAACTATGCTGAAGGGGGGAACGCAAAGCAGGGCGCTGCAGGCAAGTATTTTGGTTCAACCGAATGCTGAAACCCTGGCTGACATCCGATGCATCTATGCATCTAAGGGAATTCGCAGCGGGGCAACAATGTTTGCTATGGGCAATTATGCTCCGCACAATGTTACTGTAAATCTAAAAGCAGGACAGGGCGAAACGTGGAGAGCCGCAACAGACTATAGTGCCTACGCCCTAGATGCCTCCAGCATAACTACTGGCGTAGTTAGTTCTAATTATATGGACATCCGTAGAGATAACCTGGCAGATTATATGGAAGTCGATACCAAGAGAATTGACGAGGCTTTGAAGAACATCCCGGCCGACCATATCCGACAGATTGGACTTATCATAGTCGATCTGGGAGGCGTCGCTGGCATGGAGATCTTCGATCATCCAGACTCTTGGATGGCAGTATCGCAAGCGGTTGTGCGTAGTTATGAGGAAATTCTGACGAACGCTATGCCCGAAATCTATGATATTAACATGGACAAGGTGAAGGAGCACGTCTTCGCGTTCCTTCAGAGGCTTCAAAACGCGGACAGTGAGGAAATCTACTCGTCCGGAGACAGCGAAACATATCAGATTATGCATGATGAAATCGCCGGAGACTTTACGATGCTGGACGATGGCTTAGTTCACTTGCTGGCAAGTAGAAAGCTAAAGCGATCCAAACGCATCACTGGAAGAGATTTTACCACGAGAACTTGGCTTGCCCCAGAACCGACAATTTGGGACACTCAAACTGAAGGACGGACTCTGACAGTTCCTTTGACTCTTGATAGCAAAAGATATTCTGACACTGTTCTTCACATGACAAAGCCTAGAGGCTACAATGTTATGAGTGCAATGGTCGAAGGTGCCAAGACGTTCACCGAGATAGAGGAATCAACGGGGATGTCCTCAAGGACCGTAAGTGGCGGGCTCAAAGATGCCAGAGAGCTGAAGTTGGTTCAGAAGGTAATCCGGGAGAACGGCTCCCCGGCGTATACGCTGACCGCAGAAGGGCAAAGGACAAATCCCAAGAAATTCAAGTCTATGTATGAAAGGTGATAAGATGGCACATGCACAAATCTGCCCCGTATGCCTGGGCAAAGGTATATTACCGGCAGACAAGTATTCTACAGCTGCAGAAGAGAAATGTCACGGTTGCAACGGCAGAGGCTGGGTTGAGGTTTCGGATGAACCCGCATACTATCCTCCCATCCTTCCTGTTCCGTGGCCAACTATTTGGCCCCATACGATTACGATTTCGCCAGCAACACCAACTTGGGAAAATGGTCCGCAAGCAATAACTTACGAATATCGATACAGTGAAAATAATGATGAAACCTAAATGTCCGGAATGTGGAAGTCTATCCCATAATATAGGACTGACAACAAGAACCTTAATGGGCACTTGGTCTTGGACAGATGAAGAGGGAAACCTGCAACACCATGATGACAACATTACCACCGAAGGGCGCTCGTGTCGTAAGTGCGGTCATGATTTTTCAGTGAAATATCAGAAGGGAAAAATCATAGTTTAGATCGAAAACCTTATATATCTCCCACCCTATTTTTTATATTGGATTTTAAGAGGGCCGAAGATGGGTAAAAAATTAATCAAGTCTGAGGGCGACATCCGGAAGCGAATGCTCATGCCCAACAAGAACGACATACTTGGAATCGTCGATACGAACCTCGGAGCCATGCGCATGAAGGTCATCTGTCAAGATGGACACAAGAGAGTGTGCCGGATTCGCGGCAAGATGAAGAAGAGAAATTGGGTCCGGGAGGGTGACGTGGTTCTCATCTCTCCCTGGGACTTTGAATATGAGACCAAGGGCGACATCATCTTCAGGTACACCCAGAATCAGGTCCAGTGGCTGCGGGATAGAGGGCATCTGAAGATAGGATAAATTTCCCGACCGAAAACTTTATATATCTCACGCCCTATTTTTTTATAAATGTCTGAGTTAAAGAGAATTCCCTATTGGATTTTAAGAGAAGACACGGAAGATGGAGATATCTTCAATGACGGACCAGAATTGAAGCTGGTCGAAACCGGCATCAACATTGAAGGATACGAAAACGGCACGTTTATAAGTCTGAGGGTTCCCGATAAAGATAGTCCCATAGTATAATGGAAGTATGTCATCAGTTCAAATCTGATCGACTTCACCAAAAAAAGTCCCGTGGTGTAACGGAAGCATAAGTTTATAAGTAGGTTAAACTATAATAGTAACTATGCCATATAAAGATAAAGAAAAGAAAAGGGCATATGACAAAGAATGGCAAAGAAGAAAGAAACTGGGCCTTCCGACTCAAATTATAAATAAACCAAAGCCTGCTTTAAAAACTTGCACTATATGTGGCGAATCAATTCCTAATTGGGTGGAAATAAATGGAAAGAAAAGATGTCTTCATATGAGAAAACGTTGTCTGAAATGTGTTCCGTTTGGTTCTATAAGATTGGGAAAAGAACGAAAGCCAAATAGTCTTTTTTGTATAAAATGTAGAAATCCATTATATGGAAACCAAATTAAGTATTGTTCCCAGAAGTGTAGAAATAATTATACAGCTATTATGCGGGGTAGGCGGCTCAAGCAAAAAGCAATAGATTACAAAGGTGGTGAATGTGAATTCTGTGGATACAATAAGTGCAACCGGGCTCTTCAGTTTCATCATCTGGATCCAGAAACAAAGGATTTCAAGTTAAGTGCTGATCGTTTGCGACAATATTCTTGGGAAAGAATTAAGGAAGAACTAGATAAGTGTATATTGTTCTGTGCTAATTGTCATGCAGAAATACATGCTAGAAGTGCCGTCGTCTAGCGGAAGGATCTTGGGCTTTGGAATTCTTATGAAGAAACCCGAGGGTGGAGGTTCGAGTCCTCCCGGCACTACCTGTGCTTTGGACCCGGCGGCGCTGGGTTCGACTCCCGCTGGGACTACGCTCCACACCACAATCTTTAAATATAAGATTTCTCATATAAAATACTGGTGAAAGAATGAAGATATCCGGAAAAACACTCTGGTTAATTTGTATCGCAACCTTTGTAATCGGAGCAGGGGTTCTTTGGATACTAGAAGACCCATATGTGAAGTCGCAATACTATGAAACCGATGCTACAGTGACTGTTGAGTTGCAGTGGCCTGCTGATGCTGAGTACGGTAAAATACAAACCAAGCTTGTATATAATCGACCTTTCGCGTTTATATTCAAACACAAACCAAGAGATGGAATCTGGTCCTTTTTATGGTCGCGAATATATGCACATACTGATTGGAGAACAGGTGAACTTGTGTATCCAAATAGTACTATAAAACATCTCCACGACGTGGAGAGACCCGCAACCTTGATCGTGTGGGTTAGATATTATGACGATATAACCGAGGAATACAACGGCATAGCGCTGGAAAGAGCTGCTATACTAGATACTGTCAGGTATGAGTACTCAATAGCCCCGATGTCTAAATAAGGAGACGAGGCAATGTTTGAAATAGTGATAGCGCTCAACAGCCAGGAGAGACATATTATGCATAAACTGACCTTCGTGGATGAAAAATATGAAACCACAAGGATAAAGATCTCGCAACTTATTAAGGAGCTTGAGGCGATTTCCACAAAGCCATTAAAGGTGGGGCTAAGTGAATAGACAACGGACATGTGATAGAATTAGGCGCTTATACAAACTAAAGGCTATCACCTACAGCAAGGAGCAGTGTTCTGATTGCCCCGCCTTGTATGTGTGCCCCGTCGGCGTTAGAGCGCGAGCAATGCGAAGGAAATGACGGGAAACATCGACCAAAAGATTTATTAGCAACTAAACCTTACATTTTATAGAATATATATGAAAACTACAATCGCGATAAGCAGAGAGTCTCGAAAAGTTCTCCAGAAAATAAAGATAGATTTAGAATATGAACGCAAACATTTTATTGACATGGATGAATGTATGCAGACTGTATTGGAAGTCTACAAAGAACATAAGACGTTCCCCGCGTAATTGCGCCGAACGCCCGTACCGAAACCTTTTTATATTATAAAAAAGTCTATATGACGTGATCTAAAATGGAAGAGATATTAACAGCCATTTTTGGAATGCTGATGGGAATTACGAAACAGGGCATTATACAGGCACAAGGCGAAATTGATTCTGAGGACAAAACCTACATCTGGTCTTTCACTCTTCGTGAGAAGAAGGAGGAAAGTGAAGGGCAATGAGTTGCGAAAAAAAGCCCCGGCTTGTTCCCATAATAGTAGGCCACTATGGCGAAGAGGAGAGCGGAATCTGCACTGACTGCGGTAAAACTTTCCCCCTCGGGGAGATGGGTCTTGTCGCCCTATTCTATGATGGGACCACGCATAAGTTTGATCTCTACTGCTATGACTGTTTCTTCGATCTGTCAGATGGGAATGATGAAGCTTGGACGGAGGCTGAGGGTCGATGAGTACCGTTTCCTTCAACATCAGTAGGGATTTCATATACTGCCGATGTCGTGCGTGTGATTATCGCATGCTGTGGTTTGTGGTCTTCATCAGGACGAAACCAGACTACTATGATGCGGAAGTCGTGGGCAAGCCATATGTGTACTTACTTCAAGCTCCGGATAAGGCACACAAGTCATTTTGCCCAACCTGTGGTAAAAAGGAGCTATGGGCGGAGGAGTCTGAGAACTGATGAAAGTCATACAATCTAATGGCAAGAGCGTGGCAATTGAAGTCATGACCGAGGTGGAAGTCTGGGACGCGGTAAAAAACGGGAGTGGAAAACTTGGAGACGACTATCCGGGAAAAGTGATTCTCACTCAAAAAGACGGCTTTCTCTTGATCACGTTTATTGTCTATATCCCGAAGATAATTAAAGAGGGCAAAAACACAAGAGAACATATAAAAAAGGAAAAAAGGAGAGTTGACTTCGTTGATGCGCTTCTGATGAACAGGACGTTGCAGCAGATCTTCGACTACCGCTTAGGAATTCTTCCT
>SDBU01000643.1_pt1 | contig 49129 bp, 74 predicted proteins | sample 2277071 | NCBI WGS metagenome assembly SDBU01 (sample SAMN10397929, study PRJNA504765) | marine sediment metagenome | isolation source: marine sediment core GS08_GC12, 126 cmbsf | place: Arctic Ocean: Gakkel Ridge, Loki's castle | collected 2008
CACCTTCGTCGTTATCCCCTATAATGATACTGTCCGTACCCCGCAGCATGTTGACTAATAGCTTGCGTCCAGCTAATGCAGCAGGTCGTCCGATGGCAGAGAAGCCAAGGTCCATTGCAGCACACGTATCAGAGAAACCTTCAGGTATTACAACTGGTCCTTCAGGTCCAGCAAGTACACTGGTACTACCACGCAGATCGCCACCAGCTTTCAAGATGTGCAAGTTCCCAAGTTCAGTTTTTTTAACTGAGCCTTCAGCTATGTGTATGCAGATGACAGCTTGCGGATCGTCAACATTCTCAGCGGATACCATGCACCCATTATCGTGGTCACACAGGGGACAGTGCAAATCTTTAGACACACGTTCCCAGTTGTGTGCCCCTGATGTGTATTGTGGCTTACCAATAGCTTCTTGGTTCACAGCGTAGAACAATCCACGTTTCGATCCTGGGTACATGAACTTGCTACCATCAAGAGCACGCTGCGTGAGTCCTATGATTTTACCCTGATCGTCACGTTCAGGCATGACATAGCAACCGGACAAGGGGTTGATCCCAATGCCGATCTTACGTATAGAATCAAGACTAACTCCGAGATCGTCTATCAGTGGTTGAAGCATATCAACATCCCAGACGTTACCTGCGAAGTCGTCGAACAGTTTAGCAAAGTCAAGTTTTGGCATAGTTTGCTCCAAAAAACCTCACCACCTATTGCTAAGTGGTGAAGTTTAGTCTACTCAATTATACAGTGGTGCAGTTAAATTGCTGATACCTGGTCAAGAACTTTTGACCTGACCACCCACCACTGTTCTCCAGATACATCTTCCTGCTCTATGCCAGGAGCTACGTCCTTCAGGGCACCGAGCCAGAGGTTTGCCAATGCTTCGTCGCCGATGTCTTTCTTTTTCAGATCAAGCACAGCTTTCCACGCTTCGTCTTTGGTACAGCTACCTGATACAGCGTTCTTAGCGTCCTTCGCTACTGATGCAGTACTGGCAGGTGGGCCAGGAGGTGCTGTTGCTACAGTCTTCTCTTCTACTGGAGCTTCAATTGGGTTCGGTTCTTTTTTCTTAACTGGACCCTTTGCCTGTGTGGGTTGGACACCCTTCTTTGTGACCTTTCCAGCTTTTGCAGGTGCCTTGGCTTTGCTTGATTGCTTTAGCTGTTTAGAAAATTCTGCATCCAAGCCCATGAGTTCAGTAGCATCAAGCTTCTTGACTGAACGACCTGGGGCAGCATCATACACATCAACCCACTCTACAGCTAGACGTTGCTTTCCTTCCCAAGTACTAAACTCTGTTCTAAATTGTATCTGTGTTTCAGTTAGATCCATCTTAGTGAGATCAGCAAATGATGTACCAGTCCAGCCAGTTGCTAATTTGACTTGCTGGCAAGTAAGTGTTGCTTTGCCCTTACCACCGAACAGAATGTTGTAGGCAGTAATCTCACCCCCATACTCATCCCCGTAAGGTGTCCAATCTACCCACTGCTCTTCGTCAGTGTCATAAATTTCCATTGCGACTAGCTGTGCTACCCACTGTGGGAAGCCACCAGTTGACTTACTTACACCGTGGTCAATTATTCTGCCACGGAACGTTGCTGCTCTGTCGATTAACATAAGCTACTGTCCTTTCTTAGAATCCTCATTATATTTACGATCTTCACTATCTACGTACTCACGCCCTTTGTTTATCTTATCAAACATCGCGGCTGCCTTACGAGCCTTCGCTTCCTCAATACACACCTTCATGCGGCTAGTGTGTGCTTCCTTGCAGGCATCAGCTTTTTTGCGGCTACCGTGACAATACATGTGCCTGAGTCCTGACCCACACGGGCACTTAGGTCTGCGAACTCCGAACGGACGGAGCAGGAACCACAGCAATCGCCACACTTTGAAGTAACGTGTACGTTTCTCCCTCTTGATTAGGCTGATAAACTTACGAGCCACTTCCGTTCTGCACAATTGTATGTGAGCTTCACGACCATGACATTGTTTGTACTTCAACTCTGATCCACATGGGCATTTCTGATTACGTGGGAACTTACTACGCCCTCTTAATTGTCTTTGTCGTCTTCCCATCTTAGTGCATTGCCTCCAACGTCTGTATAGTTTTTAATGTTTTCACTCGCTCTACATTAAGGACTTCAACATCTTGATGTAAACTCCCAGCTAACTGTCGCAACAATTTAGCTTGATCATCTGCACGGGCTATAAATTTAGTGGCCGCATGTTCTCGTAAAAATTTTACGGCGGTCTCAATCCCAGACATTCTTCCCGCTACAGATGACAGGTGCAAGTGGGCTTCTTCTAAATCTGATAGTGGTTCACTCATCTTAGTCTCCAAATATGAACTGAAATACTGAATCATCTGCCGCTGTCTCAAACGCTACAGATGTTACGGGTTCACCATCTGCATCAAGCCATGGTGTACGTGTCTTAGCTCTGAAGTGTAACTCAGGCTCTACGAACACCGCACGATCCGTGCTACCACTTACACGTTTGTCTTTAACAAATGTGTTGAAGTAGTTGATACGCAAAATATAGTTGGCCCATTCACAATACATTGCTTCAATACTCCACTGTTTATCAGCGTGCAGTCGCGGACCTTCACGCAAGTAGTCATCGCCACCTGGATTTGGTACATTAAATAAGCCACTTTGAGCTATGAATATAACATTCTTACCACGGCGTATAAGTTCATCGGCGTCAGCCAGTGGACCCTTCATTACATTATACAAATGTTTGAAGCCTTTGTTGTATCCGTACCCGATTATGTCTTTTACCATAGCACCTTTTTCTGTAGGTATAGTAGCTACTACAAATGGTTCTGCCCAACCTTGGAGGATAGTTACGGTGTCCACGATCACAGTTTCAAAATCATCAAACATTTCTACTTGCTGCATTGCAACACGAACATCAGAAAATGTTTCCAAGTCGGGTACACGTTTAGGCTTTTCACCTGTAACTGGGTGGCGTAATTCCCCGGCACCTTCATCGAGTCCAAGGAACACAGGTTTGGGAGCAAGGAAAGCCAGAGACGACTTGCCAATACCAGTGTCGCCATAGATCAGCAATCTTTTGCCCTCCCTCTCTGTGTCCCACACTTCTACATTGAACTTCTTAACTGACTTGGTTTTCTTAGACTGTACAGTACCAGTAGGAGGCGGAGGCGGTGCTGCTGCCTTCTTGTTCCTAGATGCTGGTGGTTTAGTCGTCTTGGCCTGATCCGGTGGGCCTTTACCCTTCCCTGGTGGTGGTTTGATCGCCATTATCGTTTTCCTTTCTTGCAAATGATAATTGCCTGAAACCCTCTGGCACGTTGCCGTTGGATACGTCCAACCTGTTGTAACAGATGGAAATGTACGAGCACCTGAACTTATTCTCACAGGCGTCTTCATCAGTCCACCACGCGTTGTTTTTCGCAATGAGTCTGATTGCATTATACATGTTGAAAACCTCACGCTCGAAAGCTTTGAGTTCATCGTCTGTCCTGATGATCTCTTGGCGAGCGAAGTAGAACTCAGGTCGTTCACCTATGTCCATGAGTAATCGCTGACCGTACATGTCAGGTGTTTCCCTGATGACAAACTTGTCACCCTTCTTGTTGTTGGTACAGACAGCTACTTCCCCATTGACTTTACACTCCCATACAGCTTCGGACACAGTGGTATGATCGGGGTCTATCTCTACTTCAAACTTCTTCCTCATGTACGCACCAGTTTCAGCAAACAGCTTACTGTCACCCAGTGTTACATTCTTGGGCTTGATCCCTGGCTTATGCCAAGCGTCATATCGTACTGTCCTGATCAGGGGATCAGTAGCCTTGATGCCGTACTTTTCAAGTTCACCTGCCAGTTGCATACGCTGTGCAGCATACGGATACAGCTTGGTCTGCGTATCCAAATTCAGATGACTCCAGAACATAGAGTTCTGCTCGACACCTTTACCAGTAGACTTGTGCTCGTCGATACATGGTACACCATTAGGAGCACGTACGATCTTGTCGATCTTACCCTTCAATGTGACGTTGGGCAGTGCCCTACCACTTGTAGGACTCAGCAGGGGCAGATCGAACTCAACCTCAGTAGCTATCGTCTCGTAGTCATCAGCTTCATACACCCAGTTGTAACCACACAGACTGTAGAGCAGGATAGCACGTTCTGTCAACCACTCTTCACGGGTCTTGGACATGGGTATATCTTTGTACCGTTCGTTGAGGTGATCGACTACTGCTACGAGAGGTTCACCGGGTATTGTGCCATAGCCGCTACACGATACGCAGGGTGAGTCTGGCGGAATATCGTCACCCTCACACTCATTACCAGTTCCATCACAGTCTTTACATTCCTTGGTACTCGCTAGTTTCATTATCTCAAGGATGCTATGCCAGTTGGTTCCCATCCGCAGTACATCAGCTTCTTCCGCAGGGACCAGGCCCAGGATATACTTGAAATAAAATGCCATCGCACAACGCTTGAACTCTTTGAAAGCTGTTGCTGATAGCCTCCATTGTTTTCGTTTAACTGTTGCCATAAAGTATTTCCTCCAAACGTTCATTGACTGATTCAGTGCAGACTGGGCAGAAGTCACAGTTGGCATACACGCCTCTGCCGTGCTCCACTTTGCCATGTGTTATCATAGAAACACAACTACTTCCTTCTTGTATACTGTCGAACACTTTCTTACACTTATCACATTCTGTTTTCGCTGCCATATTAACCCAGCCCTTCTATCATATTCGTTAAATCTGTTACAGTAAAGCCGTCTTCCAATAGCGACGCAGCAGCATCTTGGAACTCGATCATACACGCTGTTCTTTCTTCCTCGTCCATCATTTTCCCCTAACTAATTTATCTGTTACCAAATTTCTGATCCACGGCATCTTACGAGCAAGACGCAGTGGTGATATGACTTTGGGATAGTCCTCTATGACATCAGACATGATGCACGCACTAAACACAAACTCTGAGCAGATATACCGCTGTGGGTCTTGTTTAACAAGGTGCCGTATAATTGGAAAGAACTTACTAATGTCGCGTTTGGCATATCCTCTGTTGCGATCCACGCTAGAGTTCATCCAATTTATGAGTTCCCTGAAGTCTACGTCAGAGTACGTTTCAAACTCCGTGTAGTCCCACCGCTCAGGATGCTTCAATACTACTGATGCTAGTAGTCTGCGGGTACCACTGACTTGAGCACCTTCAGTTCTTATTTGACCCATAGTGGATGAGTAACAGGTACCTACAAAATATTCAATGTAGCCACCATATTCCTCATCAGCATAGAGCACACTGAAGTTCCCATTCTCATCAGGCACCCAAATTTCACTGTGAGAATACGATGGTAGGAACCATGTCTTCCAGTCCCACAGGTTTACCACCTTGGTCCAGAAGCCAATGGCATTGTCCACCATGTTACCATCTATGGTACTACGATAGTGTAAGACTCTGAATTTTTTCATTCTATACCTTTCTAATAGCTTCCTCAAATCTTCTGGCATACTAGCCACCATAGTTTTTTCGAGCATGTTTATATCGTCCATAGTTATGCCCATATTATGACCCCTTCTTCATTCTGTTTCCTCTTCTTCTGATTCAATATGGTATACCCGTTCCAGAAAAGTATCTGCTGCTTTATCCACTGCATTGGTAAGTTCAAACATCCCTTTGATTAAAGCTATAAATTCAGGGTTATCAAGCATTTGCTTTACAAAGTTATCCTGCGGGTCTTGTGGTTCACTCATTGTGTCCCCTTCTTTATTTTGGTATCATAATTGAACACCAGCTTTTTCATATCAGCAAGATGAGCCTGTATTGCCTCCACCTGTTTAGTCGTGCCCACCTCTTCAATAGGTCTAACGCCACACGCCCACAACTGATCCATCAAGTGTTGTGCTCCTGTTTCTGACAAACTAAATGTGGGTGCTTCGCAACACGCATACAGTTCTGTCTCGACAAAAGTTAAGGGTTGGGCAAGCAGGTTTTTCTGCTGACCTGCTGTAAACTCATCTATGAAAATGTTTAGCCCGCTGTGTCTGGTTTTTTGTATGCATACTGTTAGTTCATTTTTCATTTCAATACCTTCCCATAGTTTTTATTAAAATAACCAAATAAGCTATAATAGTGTACCAGTTCTTCAACACCAGAGATTAGCAAGTACACGCCGCCGGTCTCCAGTATTTTGTTACATCGTTCCTGCTGTCCTGCTGACCACCGCCCGCCTTTACCACGCTTACACTCTATTTCAAAATGTGTGCCATGAGCCAATATACCTATAATGTCCCCAGCGTTCTTGATACCATACACTGCAAACCCGGCACCTGCTATGTTGGCACCGCCCACGTCGTGACGATTGTGGAACACATGTTCCTGTTTCAAGTATTCCAAGCAATCCTTTAGTACCTCGTTCTCAGTTTTATCAGGATCGACATAACACTTAGCTTGGACTGGTACACTACCATCTTTGGCACCTGTGCGTTTCACTTTCCTACCCTGTGTTATACACTTGTAGGCTTGGAAGTTGTCAGCGTTCAGTTGTTTTTTGGTTCGTGGTTTCATCTTTCCTCATCATATCGCCAGAATACAGGTAGGTAGTAAATATATGTAGTTAGTTCTGGTCCCACAAACCAACGGCCATCATGGAAGGTGCCACGTGTTTCTTCGCCATTACTATCTAGCCACAAAATTTTTCTGTGCTCATCTGGTAGTACCACATTAGGCTTATTCCACTTATTCATATCTTATACCTCTTACTCAGTGATCCTTCCGCGTCCAGTGGCAATCCATCAGCCCAGTCAGGGTTGGTACACATAATAGTTGTCATCAGTTGTAGAGATTGTTCAGCAAAAGCCTCTGGTAATACAGTCACGATCTCGTCATGCACATCAAGTACTGTTGTAAGTCCGTGCCGTTCCATTTCCAGTATCCACCACATCAGAAGATCACGTGCAAAAGCCTGGACCACGTTCTCGCAGATACTGCCACCCCACAAGTGACCGTAGTGCCATCTGATCTCGTCCCCCCCGTACTTCCCCTTCTTCAAACAACAGTGACGGTAGGTTAGTTCACGTCCTGATGGTAGTCGCAGATGTACAGTGTGACCCTGGCTGAAGAGATATAAACGGTAGCCGTCTGCTTTACCGTCAGCAGTATACTTCTTTGACACCTCGGCATGTTCGTGCGGATACTTAATGACCCACTTGAAAGCTTTCTCAAGATCAGTCCAGAACTGAACTATGTCGGAGTGTGTAATGCGATATGTCTTTATGAGTTTTTCAATGAACGCATAGTTGTACTGCCCACTATCAAACAGCGGGCGTAGGTCAGGGTTCGCCATACAGTTATTGAAAAATCTTCGCGGACCCATGCCAAACTGACAGCCCAGTTCGGTGTCTTTGCCAAACCCCCTACGTATTTTAAGTAGACGTAAGATGGGTACTGGTTCGTCACCCTTTGGTTTCCAAACAGCACTGTTGAACAGTTTAGTGGCGAATATACTGTATACGTCTTTACCTTCAGCATAGCCCTGGACCAAATCCATTTGGTTAGCCATCCATGCTGCTATACGTGCTTCGATCTGTGCAGAGTCTACGATCCCAAGGGTGTGGCCGTCAAGAGCACACAGTAGACTCCTGATCGCAGCGATCAACGGGTGTGTCCCTGCTCCGCCGCGTCCCCGGCCACCCAGATTTTGTAGGTTTATTTCCTCTCCGCCTGATTTGCGTCCTGTGTGGCATCCATAGTAGTGAAGCGGGGTTCTGAGTAACCCATCAGATGCTTTAGCCTGGGCTGTCATTTTATTTATGCGGCTGATCCATATAGGCCAAGACTTTATAGCTTGTCTTGCGATACACAAATCAGCAACTAATTTAACCGGGTGGATTAACAAGTCTTGGAATCCTTGATCGGTTTTAGCGAACTGTGGTATCACTCCGGGCTTACCCAACAAGGCTGTCATATTTTTACCAGGTTTTTTGCCAGATTTAATAGGAATCTTTTCGCCATCTGGTAGTGCGGCTTGTAGTATCTCCACGAATGATAGATTTCCTGATAGTTCTTTTGCAGTATAGCCAGCAACGCTTGATCGCTTCTGTTCCACAAGCATCTGAAGCTTCAGATCAGCAGCTTTAGCAAAGTCGAAAACAAAATGTGGCTCAAGGTATAGTTGCAAGTTGGATCGGGCTGATGGTATCTCAAGCTCATGGCATGTCATCATGGGTAACAGCTTTTCAAAAAGCTTCACTTCGATGTCAATGTCGTTTAGACCATATTCGCTGAGGTTAAATCGCATTTCTGGGTCCATTTCCTCGTAATGGAATCCCTTGAACTGTTTGGTACCACCCTTTTCTTGTAACCCAAATAGTTTGGTCACATCTTTCATCTTGTGCGACATTCGTGAATCGAAATGCCGTAGCAAATCGTCAACGTCGATTACATACGGAGGTATGATCCCGAATTTGACGGCCAGGATCGTTATATCGAACTTACAATTCTTGGCTACAACTGTAGCACGCTCGAAGTTGTCGCCAAACCCACCTTGCATTTTAGCAATACGGCTGTCTAACTCAGGCTTGAAAACAAAATTCCTCACTAGGCTATAATCTGGTCGCATGTGTGCAAAGCCACAACCAGTAAAGTCAAATTTCTCATCAGTAATGTACTCGATGGTAGACAGTTTATTGAAGCCGTAGTCCTGATCGTAGTAGGATTCAAAGTCGATCACCAGAACTTCTTCCGGGTAGCCAACACTCTTTAGGATTTCAGTAACGGTTTTAGGCATCTAACTCGCTCACACTCCCATTCTGTTGTTTTTTCTTTTCCTCATACGGTCCAACAACTGTGCGTAGCAGTTCTTGTTTCGCACATTCCAATATACCCACCGCAGCATTGAGTGTTGTGTAACATAGGCCACCTTCTATGATGAAGTGGTGTATCAGCCGCGAGATTGCATAATTGTACTCACCCGTACTCAATGGTGACGGCATGTTGTTGATGTAGTGGTCAATCTCTTTGCGTTTTTCTGGTGTTATGTACGGCATCATTTCTCCCTGACTATGGTAAGCATGTAATGTGGGAGTTCACCGCTTATATGGTAAGCTTTTTTACCTAAAGCAGCGTATGCTTCTAATGCCTCAAGGTAAGTGTCCACCACATCTTCCATGTTCATGTCACCTTGCTGCATATTCCAGAACATCTGTACTGTGGCTGATAACATACACAACACACAAGAGTCCTTGTTCTTTTTCTTGCTGGACGTGAGCTTACTCAAAAACGGTAACGCACCTTCACCCTGTGCTTCGTTATAGATCAGGCACGTTCTGAACTTACGAACAGTCTCTTTGAAGTGCCCATTGGTACTGAAATCAGGCAACTTGATGAGTAGCTGCTCGAAGCGTTTCAGGAACCTGCCCTTCGCTATATTGAGTGACACGTTTTTAATTGGTTTTTTGTTCATAGTTTGCCTTCCTTCTCTATTGCAGCCAGTATCTCGTCACAAGCCCGAACTTTAATTCGGGCATCTTTACTGATGTGTTCTCCGTTCGCATATACTTTGACTTGTCTTTCATATTCCTTACGTTTTTGTTCGACTATTTCCTTAGAAGATTTTACGTGGCTCATAACTTATTCTCCGCTTTCAATTTTCTGTATTTAACTGCAAACTGCTCGAATGTTATTGTACCATAAGCTAACTGGTAGCGTATAGCTTCATGCTCCCTGGAAATCTGTCTCGGTCGTCGTTGATGTCCTTTACCCATTATAGTTCCTTCGACATTGCTGTTTCAAACATTTGGCTCGGCATTGCTGTTTCAAACATTTGGCTCGGCATATCTCTAGTGGTCATGTTTATAAGATCAATCAAGTCAGCATTTGAAATTCCAGTTGATACTACAGTAGTTGTCCTAATCTGGGGCAGTTTTATCGGACCTATTAGCAATCCCACTATACACGCTGCTGCACCTTTTAAAAATGATCGTCTGTTACTTCCCATGTGAGTACCCGGTGTTAGAAGTCTTAGTCAGATTCTGCATCATCTTGCGGCGTTGTAGTTTACGGTCGCGTTTACTTTGTTTCTTTTTTCTACTTGCCATCGTAGTACTCTTCACCTTTTCCGATTGGCATGATTTCCAGGTATGGTCTTCCGTTTACAATTACAGCGGCTGATATAATACTACGCTGTTTTGCATGTTTGGCATACGCAAACGCCATCTGTTTGTCATCAATTCCGCATCCGGTATCAAGAGCAAAAATTCTACGCAGCGGATTAGCAAACCACTTAATACCAGAGGCTGTATGACAGTGGCCCATAACAGTTGACATCAGCATTTTTCGCATAGCGTTACAGGCTGGATAAATGCCAGCACTTCCATCACCGTGAAAATAATACACATCGTCAATGATCCAATCAAACGCCCATTGCCATTTGGGGGTTCCCCACACTTCATTATAAGCTTTCATAAAGACTTCAGGTATAGAAACAGACCTTGCGAGTCGTAATATTCTTTCATCGTGGTTGCCACAACATATTTTAGCAGTAGGAAATGCTTTATACCATTCCTGTACCCGTATTTTAGCAGCTTTGTACTCGTCCAAGGGGGCTGGACATTCCGGGTGCTTGTTGTGAAAAGATATACTGTGCAGTTCAACCACGTCACCAATGAACACAGCCTGATTACAACCCCACTCTTCATACAGGTCTTTACAGAACTGCAAGTAACCAGTGCGGTCCCACGGCAAGTGCAAGTCGCCTATCACCAATACGTTATTCTTTGATGCCATTGATCACCCCCGAATCACAAAGTAATAGTTCATGTGCTACTTCCAAATACCTACGTTCAGCGTGTTGCCAGGTCCACGGCATAATAGTTTCAGGGAGCGGATCAGGTAGATCGTCTCGATCCAGACGGAATGTGCATAAGTCCCTTACTTCCGTTGCCAGCATAGTGAGATCAGCGTGTTTGACAGCAGCCACAGTTTTTTCAGTCATGGTGGGTATCTGAAATTTGCCATACATTACATCAAGAATCTGTTCCTCGGCATACTTCAGAAGGTTAAATGGGTATTCTACCTTGAGCGGTGATGGCAGATCACACAGATACGCTTCCGGTGCATCATGTAGCAGTCTATACCGGGCAAGGCCATAGCCGTCTGGACTGTGTAAATCCATTTCGGCACACCTTATGCAGTGTTCAGCTACGCTATAATACTGTTTCGTATGGCCCCTGAATCGACAGGTTAAAGCAAGTGAGTGAGCTATATCTTTAATACTAATATCCTCTACAGTCATGGCAAATGGATTAACAAATTTGCTGGTGAAGGTTCCAATTTCATTTTCCATCTTGTGTATCCTCCATGTAGCGTCTGATAATTTGCACTGCACGTTCGACAGTGCCTACGATGAACGCTGGTATATCATGGTCCACAGCAAAGTTGTACTCTACTTGACGACCGCCGTTAAGCTCATCGTCGTTTGGAACCCACACTATGACAGCATCTTTGGACTTTGCAATGTCACAGTCGATCTTGAGTACCTGTTCAACAGTGAGCATTCTCTTGGAAATAGCACGGGATACGAACTCTTCTGATGGTCCACCGGGGATGTAGATTTCTACTCCCTCTATTCCAATTAACCCCAACCCTATTTGGATCAATTCAGCGAAATCCCTTGCAGCTTCACAGTTCTTGTTCATTTCGATCTGCGACATGGTTTCCTTGCCGCCGCATATCCGATGGCTCAAGTAGATTTTCATGTTAAGTGTTCCTTCCGTCTAAGTTAGGTAGTTTTACGGCAGCAAATTGAGCGTGTCTTGCAGCTTCACCCGCTGGCGTAAGTGGTACTCGTTTCTCATTCACAGTAGGATAGATCACAGGTATGTCATCCAGTTCTTCAGGTAGTATACCCGCGTCGATTCGCAGCTTAGTAGCTACGTAAACTACTCCGCACCACGCCATCGCCAGCATGTGTGCCTCATCCGTCAGTCCCATCTTAACCTGTTGAGTGTGACGTTCAAGACTGTTCATCAGTTCTGATAGAGGTATTCCTTTTTCCCAATTCCTGCCGCCGTGTAGTTCTGCACCCTCTTCAAAATGTTTGCTAATCTCCAGGTACGCATCAGGTGGAAACAGCACGGGTGTGCCTTTACCAGCAGCGGCTTGTTTTGATGCCCCAGTATTGAATGTACGATCAGGCCCAGCTTCTCGTTTAATTCCGTTCATTGTCTTCCCCTTTCAGTATACCCTTTTACTATCACACCCACCCCTCTTGTATATTGTTTTGCTTTACACTTGGGGCAAAGCCACCTTGTTACTCCGTCAGGAAACGTAGTTAAAATCAGATCAGTTCTCTTACGGTACTTCCCATTACAATCATCGCACATTGGAGTAAGATCACCCTTATTTTTACCTGGCCCTAATACTATAAACACTCTTCTGCCCCTACTATTTTAATAAACGCAACTTGTGGGTCACTTTCAAAATCATAATGTACGGGCACATCTAAGTGGTGACTTAACAAAATCAGTGTCTGTAGATTCCCGGCATTGTTAATATCTGCTTTTAACACCGCAACTGACACACGCTTATTGCCGATACGCTTAAACCTGTCGCCATATTGATTAGTGCTGACGTACGCAAATTGCTTTACATATATGTACTCTTTACTCCACTGCATCTTCACCTCCAAAAATAACATCAATTGCTTTACTCAGTTTCAGTATCTTACGATCCAACGCTCGACCTCTTAATCGCCGTGCGTACGCTGATCCGCCACACTTCAATTCGTGTAGAGCAAGAGCAACCTGTTCAAGCTCAGGCATCGCACCTGATAGGATCGTTTCGTATGCCTCGATCTTCTCATGCTGTGCTTCTACTGTCTTGCCACTTGCGATATACACATTGATGAATGGTAACTTCATATTATCTCCAAACTCAAATTCAATTAAAGGTGTGTGAGTCCATCCATCACTTTACATGTTCTGCTAACCGCAGTAGGCTTGATTGGCTACTCACACATTAAAACTTTTCCAATTCCTCTGCTACTACACAAGCTGGGTCATTCGCTTTACGGTAAATAGACACTGGTTCTCTAAAGCAACCGGCATCTCGCCCATCGCTATCATCTTTGAAAAACCTGCATTGCTTACATGTTTTTGGCTTATCCATCAAAACCGCTCCGTTACCTGACTGTCTAAATGGTTCTCATACCTGACTGTCTTCTTGCGTTTCTCAAGGAAAACATTTTTATCTCTGAGTGCCCGCACGGTACTCGCCACGGCCACGACTGAAAGCTCCAAGATCACAGCGATCTGCTCATACGAGCAACCCTGGTCGTTGATCAAGCTCTGGACCTTAGCTTGCTGTGGTGGGAGTACTCTCGATAGCTGTGGACACTTCTCTTCTACACTGGCGAGTAGCTGCTGTACACGTCTTACTGTAATGCCCATCATTATAGCGGCTTCTACTTTTGGCCTTCCATCAAAATCCTGATGACAGAACCGATAGGCAGCTTCCTCAGTTTCAGTTAGTATTCGTTTTTCGTTCATAGTATGTCGATCCGTTCAATGAGTTCTTTCATAGTGGTACTACACGACACAGCCTCTATGAGCTTTTGCACTTCACTAATTGTGAGTTTACGTTCCCATAAACCCTCACACGCCTGTAAATACATCAGCCAGCATGTTATACAATCCGCCGGTGTTTTTGTTGGCTTGTTGTAACCTCTATACTGTTTGTGTTTCTTACATTGTATCATAATCTCTTCCCTCTACATATACTCCCAACTGGGCGTTTTACGAATAGTTAGCTGGACATAAAACCAGAATGTACCCGAAATAATGTGGTGAAGTATACCCTTTGGGGCGGTTGTATAGAACATAACGGTTATACGCATTATCCGGTACTCCCAAGTTCAATTCGATCTGCCAATTTCCGTTTCAATTCCGTACGTATGGCTTTATGCTGTTCCAACGTAGGATCAGCTTCTATCATCTCAAATGCAATCTCACGTGCAAGCATCAGCAGCTTGTAATCATCGAGTATGTTCGCAAGCTTGAGATCAGGGAGTCCATGTTGCCTTGTGTCAAATAGTGTACCTGGACCGCGAAGTTTCAGATCGTGTTCTGCTATGACAAATCCATCGTCTGTCTGTGTCATAAGCTCTAATCTGGCTATAGCCGTTTCGTTAGTTGTATCAGCGAATAAGAAGCAATAAGACCTACCTGATCCCCTACCTACCCTGCCACGTAGCTGATGTAACTGGGCCAAGCCAAACCGATTGGCTTCCTCTACTACCATGACAGTAGCATTTGGTATATCAATACCCACTTCTACTATAGAAGTAGACACGAGCATGTCTATTGTGCCTGATCGAAACTCACGTATTACGTCGTCCTTATCACACTGGCTGATTTTACTATGCAAACAACCCAGATTGAACTCAGGAAATACCTCCAGTTGTAGCTGCACGTGTGCTATTGCAGCACCCTGTACGCCTTCATACCCAATCCGGGGGCACACCCAAAAGACCTGTTCCCCTGCTGCCATCTTTTTCCTGATGATCTCGTAGGCTGCATCCCGATTCTCTTCTTTAATCCACCGCGTCACGACGCCGCCACGCCCTGGTAGCCGCTTGCGGATCGTGGACACGTCCAAATCACCGAAAGCTGTCATAGCGAGCGTACGGGGTATTGGTGTGGCTGTTATAACCAGACAGTGCGGGCTTTTACCCTTGCGGAGTTTCAATCGCTGCTGCACTCCGAACTTATGTTGTTCGTCTATGATGATTAGGCCGAGTTTATCGAATTTAACGTCTGCGTTGAGTATAGCAGTTGTACCGATTGTAACGTCTGCATGAAGCGTGTGCTCATGCTTGGAGCTACCAACGGCAAGGACACATTTGAACTTCGTAGACGCGAAAAACTTCTGGAATACAGAAAAATGCTGTTCTGCAAGTATCTGCGTCGGTGCCATAATCGCTACCTGTGATCCATTGAGGATCGTCAGCATCGCAGCGTACACAGCCACAGCCGTCTTGCCCGAATCGACATCGCCTTGTAGCAAGCGGTTCATGGGCACCTTGCGTTCCATGTCATGTACGATCTCAGTTATTACAGTACGCTGGTCTGCCGTTAGTACAAACGGGAAACACATGCGAATAGTAGCATCATAGATTAGTGTCCACCTCATAGCCTTCGTACTCTTGCAGTCCTGTTGCTGGTGTCGCCGCAGTGCCAAACCCAACTGCATAAAGAAGAGTTCGTCGAATTTGATACGCTTCTTAGCTTGCTTGAGTTGCTCTCGATCCCCTGGAGCGTGTAACCACGTATACGCAGTGTTCCTGTTGATAATATCTACTCGATGTCCAATGTCCATGCCGAAAAGCTCAGGCTTGAGTACGTCTATAGTCTTACTCGGTATCTGTCTGATAATATACTTGATGCTTTCACTGCTGATCTTAGCAGACGCAGGGTATGTCGGACCTGTGAACGGATCACTGCCCTGCTGGTCATGTAACAGTACGAATTTGGGATTGATCAGAGTCTTTTTGCCTTTGTGCCATTTAACTGTACCGAAAGCTGAGATCATCACACCTGCTCGTAGCTGGTTGCGGAGAAAACCGCCGTGATAGAATGTCAGTGTACAATCAGCACTTGCGTCTTCAATAGTAACATAGAGTATGCTACCGCGGAAGAACGACGGCTGATAGTCCACACGCTCGATCTTGCCTGTAACAACTACACGCTCGTCAAGTTCCATAGCACTAATCGGTGTGACGACATGAGCAAATGTCCAATCACGTGGGAAATACTCTATCAGATCATCCACTGTGGTCACTCCGAGTTTCTCCAGTGCCTGAGCTTTCAATTGCCCTACACCGGGCATGTAGCGTAGCTGTTTGTGTTTTGGTAGTGAGATCATCTTAGCACCCTGTCAAGTTCTTCACATAGTAGTTTAAATAGTTCTGGGTTCTTTATCTCTTCGCCAGTGTAGTGCATGTCGTGGATAGCTTCCCCAAGTTCATCAGTATATTTTTCTGCTGGATCAGTCACACCGCACCCGTTTTGCAAATAGAGTATAGCTTTTAATTAGCTCGTCATAATCTACAGGATAGGACTTGTCGTTGTGCATTAGTGTAACGTTACACTTCTCCCGCACGGACAAACATATTGTCTGTGCTATACAGAGATTAACATGTCCTCCCGATCGGGCATCAACAACAATTTCTCTTATTTCTATTTTGTTTCCCAGTTCCATTTCTCTTCCTCTCAAATTAAATTCGTTTCAGTCCGTGCTTCTCTTTCACCCGATCTCTACTTGCTTTGATGTGCCTCTGCACCGCCGCCGCTAATCGCAGGGCACCCTTTATGTGTTCGGACGCGATCCACCTCTCGGCGATCACCTTGGCCTTGTCATCTGTGTTAATTGCAAGTCTTTTAGATTTTGCCATCAGTCACCTCTTTTAACAGTGGGCACCAATCAGGCGGGTTATCTTTTTCGTTTTTTGGCTCGTCATAATATTTCATTGGCCTTATTGAGCTTAGTTTTGATGTATCTATCTTGCCCCAACAATTCGGGTGACTACACCCTCTAAAAAAGCAATCAGCCCTGAAAAACTGGCAAGCCCGTGGCTCATTGGAATTATCTTGACACTTCATAATTGCCGCCGTTCAGATTACATGCACAGCAAGGGCGTGCCCGTGAGTTTCTCCAGTTCACGCTGTACTGCCGCCGCCGCGTCTCTGTTAAATTTATCAGCCCGGCGTTGCTGTGCTTTGGTAAGCTTGCGATCTGATCCACCGCCGCTTATTGCAATATTTAAACTCATGTTTTAACCCTCCGTCTTTTGTTTCCGTTATTTTTAGCACGCGTTATAAACCTAATATTACCCGGTTCATAGTGTCCGTCATTGTCAATACGATCTATAGTCAGTCCTCTTGGATCGACTTGCAGGACGTTCACTACGTAATCAACAAACTCATTGACAGTAAATTGCAGCTTAATCCCGCGTCCGCCGTAATTTTTATAATTCCGTTCAATCGGACTATTGCAGCGGCGTTTCATTCCGCTATAAATTAGATGTAGGTGCCCGGCAACAGTACTGCGGTACTGCTTATTGTAAGTGGTCAGCTTTGCCTTGTTGTTCTTATAATATTCCGCAGTACGTTTTTTGTGCTCGCTACGGTGCATTTGATAATATTTTCTGCTATCAATGTTTAGTTTAGCTTTATGTTTTTTGTGATACACTTGAGAAGCTGCATTATAACACAGTTTACACCATGAGCTTAACCTGTTCTTGCGGCGTTTTTCAACATAGAAAAACTTTGATGTAGCTGGATACTCAACACCACATTTTGTGCACGTCTTTAAAATGGTCTAGCCCCTTAATTAAGATCAGTTAGAATATATTCACCGCTGTCAATTTTAGCTCGCGTGTCTTTTGTAGTTTCACGTAAAAACTGGTTGCGATACTTACTGGTAGTCACACTACAATCCCATGAATTACTATCAAGCTGTATATGTCCTGTTATAGCAGTGCCGAGGTCAATGTCGTTCGGAATAAAAGCTATCACAGTGCTGTAGCTCTGAAAATATACACCAATGTCAACTCTTATTTGAAACTGATTAGCAACTGGACGCCCACTGCGTGGACTTGTCATATTTTCTACTTTGACTTTCATAATCTCACCTCTCTTAGTTAAACTTTTTCTGTTATCACGCCACCGTCGATCAGACGACGAGCGGTACGTCCAAAAAATCCTTGTAATGTCCATGCTAATCCAGTGTCAACAAGATACTGCCACGCTTCGATAACCTGTTCTTCAGACTCAGCTTCGATAAATCCCTCCGCCAGTCCGGTCGCTGTATAACTATCCATACCCTCACCTCTTCAATTAAGTTCTGTTAAGTTCTATATAATCCATACTCATCATGAAACGCCGCCTCAGGTATATTCTCAGGGTCAATTTCAAACAGACCTATGCCTGTGAGTTCCTGATCGAACCGGGTGCCGCCGACGATAGCCTGAAATGCTTCTAACTCTTCTTGATCCCATGCCTTTAGCGGTGTACTAAATGTAAACTCGTCATTCACAGCTTCGCATAGTTCGTCGTACTTGATATACTCACTGGAGTATACACTATCAGAAACGTCCTCATAAATATTCTGTATGAGTTCTGATCGCTCATCCTCCAGCATTAGGAAAAATGCTAACATGCTGCCTGCTGTATGCTGCTGGTGATCCCACGCCGCTTCGATCCAATCAGACATATTGTTAGGGTGGTATGAGTTAAAACCGTCGCGTGAAGTGTAATTTTCTTTCAGATACTCTGCACTGTGTTTGTGCCTGATAAAAGCTTTTAGCAGAGCATTAAAATCTAACTCCAGTTCGATATTTACAGTGTCATTGCTGAAATTGTAGTAACCCGGACTTGAAACGCTCTGAAATTTTATATGCTCAATTATGCCGGGCAGTAGCTCCATGCTCACAGCTTCAATATAACTGGTAGCACATTCGGCAACGTCATTCTGATACGCGGTGTAGTCTATGTAATCGTGTACGTTCTGTACAGCAAAATTAACTAACAGCTTATCAACTGCACTTGGATCGTTAAATAGATCATATTCAGGCTCGCTGCTGTACTCAAACAGAGTATTGTAGAAACCGGGAAAAATCGGCAACCACGTTTCTACTTTTACTATCGTTTTTGACTTACTCATTATTCACCATCCTTTTTATAAACCCCGCAACCGTTTGAAAACGTCCCCAATCTATACAAGGTGTCTACGTACTGTTTTATAATTGCTTTCATACCATCAAAAACCTGATCCAACCAGTGATCCGCAAGGTTGCCAATAAAATCGTAATACCCGTTTTCCTCAACAGGGACTATGCTTATAGCACCGCCACCGCAATACTCTGAGATATAGATATTCACAAGTCCATTGCATAGTATACTTTGATTTTCTCTGTAAGGATAGCCAGCCCACGTGTCGTCGTTTTCGAGGCTCTTATACTTAGCTTTTAAAGAGCACCGGAGATTTTCTGTAAGGTCCGTCCAGAGATACTCTTCTGTTAGTTCTGAAGCGTCGAAGTATATTACATTATCCCCAATTGTCTCTACTGATCTGCCCATTTTTGCACCTCACTTAATTCTCACTCATAATAACAGTATACCAAATACACAATAGTATGTCAAGCTTATTATTTAATACTGTCAAAAAAAATCGTGGCCCATACCTGCAACAATCGGCGTTATAATAGCCCACAATAGGAGTAATACTAAAATTTTCATAACACACCTCACTTAGTTTAGATAGTAAAAACCCAAAACCAGACACCGCCGAAACGGTGCCTTGTTTTTTGCTTCTACATACTCAGAATCATTAGTGTGCTGGAGATAATCACGCCGATTATCATACCAAATATGCTCGTTAAAGTTCGTGTACTCATTCTACACCTCACTTATTCCTTATTGACATAATTAACCCAACTGTTACTATACACACAAGTAGCAACCCTAAAGTATCGCCCCATGTTGTAACCATTCTACACCCCACTTTCGATTATACTCTATCACCATCACCTCAAAAGGAGTAGAGGGTGCCGACACCATGCCGACACCCTCCATGTTAAGGAGGTGTGAAGTGATTTAACATAATGCTACGTAACACCAAAAAGCTAAAATCAAAATCTGTTTTAGTATCTTGTCACTCATAATCAAATCCCCTTTTTAACTACAAACTCTAAAAAATGATTTTCAGCTTGTCTGGTAGTATACCCATAGTAAGTACACCGCAAAAGGTGCAATATACCGCTGATCCTATGCAGTGTACCAACAGTTATACTACCATTGCGATTTTGCGTAGTAGTATATTCTCTACTCATATCACACCTCATTTTTTAAAGAACACAATAAACTGCTACGTACTGCCAGACTATCAACAGTACGCCGCAGGATATTGCACACTACGTCAAGATTGTACATAATGCTCGTTATTTTCAGCTTTTGCGATCTCTGATCCGATATAGCTGTAATACTCTGCACTGATCGTACGCCGAACACCGTTTTGCCTACTGGTCAAAAACCGGATTACAGCTTTACGGACATTATCAGCTTTGCCGATAAAAGACATTATAGGATAGTCTGTTTTACCATCGGCCATAATGTCAACACGGACTACCACACCTGCAAAAATGTAGCCTTCACTGTGTTTGGTGTCCATTTCTCGGTTGACAACAATGTACACACCCGAATTGTCAAGAGTACACTCTATATCATCGGTGATTGTACGCAGTTCCCAAGTCGTTTCTGATATAGCGTTACGCTCGCAACCTGCACAAGTGTCTTGTGTGCGACACTTCGCATAGGTACACCTCTCTTTGTTAGTTTCCATTTCACACCTCTTTTCATGTTAAAGAACGCTTGTTACACCTATTAAAGAACGCTTGTTACACCTATACTATAGCAAATAGGCAATGCAATTGCAAGTAAAATCCAAAATACTACATATTTATTGTACTTCTGCAAAATCCTACAACATCTATGTAGTATCAGCGTCATTATCGGACGTAGGCGGCTGTGGCGTGTCCGGTGGTTGTGGTGGCGATGGTCTGCCCTCCAGCTTTGCCCGTATTTGCTTCAGTTCTGCAAAATGGGCCTGATCTGCGGCTGATCGCTTGACTGGTTGCCTGTTGTGGTATATCTGCGTTTGAGTCTGTGTTGATTTCCATTGACATACATCGCAGACTGGTAACGTCGCGTCTTGTCCATAGGCTTGTTTGTATTGCTTCATTCGTGTTTGTTCATGCTGTTGCCGAGCCATGTCAAGAGATACGCCGCAACACCAGCAATGGCTGTCTTCACCTGAATTACGCTCCTGTCTATTTGCTCTACATTCTGCATTTTGTACATTCTGACAGACCTTACAATTTGCACGCCGTCCATATTTCCCGTTTTTATCTCTGCTATAATCGTTAATGGGTTTTGTTTTAAAGCATTGTGTGCATCTTTTCCAAGTCATTATTTACCCTTTCTATTTATTATTGTCTACTATTGCCAATTCGTCATAAACACACTACCCTCTATATATACCCCTGACTATGCGTAAAACGAAGGGTTTACTCGTCATTAAATACGAATTATCGTCATCGAACCAGTTTAAATGTCTGTCGATGTTAGGGTTATGAGGATTATACTATCGTATTACTATATTCTTGTTCAACTTCTACTAAGAGAATATATGTATATATGGTGTATGACGGATAAAGGATAAATGATCTTATATATGAGCGGCCTTCTACAATTCGGCATCATTGTAATGACGAATAGATAAGTCGCGGTGTAGTAAAGGCTTATGAGTGAGTTCGTCATCAAATACTCGTCATCAAAGCCGATCCAGGATAAGTGGAGTCCTTAATGATGTAAAGCAAACCTTACATTGTTCGGTATTTGTTCGGTGTATACGAGTCCCGGAGGCACCAGACAGCCACCTTGCCGTCAGATACCCACCAAGCATCGCCATATTCGCCTGATCCACCGTGGCCATCGTACCGCATCACCAACATTCTGATGTCCTGCCGACGACACGTAATGTCCTGATTGTATTGGGTCTGGTTCGGTGTCGATCTGGGACCGGGGGTACCACCCTTTGATTCTGGGTACGGGGAGTCCCGAACCTCCTTTCATGGACCCCACGAGCCACGCAGAAATAACACCCCCTATATTCCAACTCCGCTATACCAGCAATGTGGACATACTACCCGAACAAACACCTAACAAATAGCCCCTAACGCCCCCTGGCAGAAAAATATTTTAGAAATTTTTCAGATTTATTGTGGAAACCCTTCGTATTCCGCCTAGTCGTGGGTATATATGGAGGGCACGTGCTTATTCACGTGCCGCGATGGTTCTGGAAGGCCAAATTGTAAGATAGCCTAGGTGGGAGACGAAATAGTGGTTCCAGCCGTGTTTCGTCTCCTTATTATGCAAGGGGAAACGAAATGGGATACGGAATGGGAATACAAGAACAGTTTGAAGTAGATAAAACAGCAGTAGCAGAAGCTGTAATACAGGTGCTCAGGGAAACAAAGGGTGCGGCACTTCAACAGAGTGACATTGCTTTTTCACCAGATGGACAGCACCTTATTATGATCCCCGTTAATATGGGGACGATGGTCAACATATCCATGCACGATGTCGCTTTGACAAATGACCTGCGAGGATTGGTCGCCACAGAGGTTATCGGGCAGCTTAAAGACCTGCGGACTATACTTGACGCGGAAATACAGGCTTTTGAAGCCAGTTTGTAACAGGGAAAAACGAAATGACCAAATACATTGACAAGAACTGCGACATACTGGACGTGATACTGTGGGACGGCACTGAAGATGCTTTGATCGAGATCATGGGTTTGTTTAAGAACGCGAAACAGGCCAAATCTTTGCGAGTTGATCACGGTGTGTTATATGGTGCCACTGGTTTTGGAGCTAATATCGGTGAGTTTATCGCCAGGAACAAATATGGTGCGTGTATGATATTGACCGCTGAAGAACTTGAAGAGTCATATAGCTTTTTGGGGGTGTAATGAGCCAGAAAGATACAGAACCAGACAAGATTCCAACAGTCGCTGAGTGCTTTTACCACTTCACTGGAGTTACTCACAACGGAGAACATTCCAGTATAGGTGGAGAGCGATCCAAAACGGCAGAACGTGGTGGACGCCATGTTGAAGTTATGATACTGGGTGAGTTCTACGATACATTCTTCACAAAAGGACGGCATCTGGATGAGTTTGCCCAGCGTAGCAAAGTTCCTGGTAGTGATTGCTTTGGGAACAGCATCTTCTCACTGCCACAAACAAAAGAGCATAAACATGCACTCAATGCACAGATAGTGCGGGAGTTTGACACACTCGACAAGTTGACAGAGGAACTAGCAGAGTGAACGAAGTCACCCTACTCAACACGCCAGCGACAATAGAAGAGACAAAGACTTGTACAAAGTGTCATAAGGAACATCCAGCGACGCGTGAGTTTTTCTATGCCGAAAAGCGACACGGCGATGGACTACACGCATGGTGTAAGCCGTGCAGCCTATCACGTATGGAAAAGTATCGAAAAGTATATCGAGCCACCACCAACGGGCATCTGCGTGATGTGTACGCTGGTATGAAAAAACGGTGCAGCAACCCAAATTGCCACAATTACCACCGTTATGGCGGTCGTGGCATTAAATGTCTGTTTACGGCCGACGAGTTCGTCAGTTATGTCATCAATGTATTACAAATTGACCCACACGGACTTGAAATTGACAGAATAGATAACGACGGGCATTATGAACCGGGTAATATCAGGTTTGTAACCCATTCTGAGAATTGTAAGAATAGGCACAAGGGGATGCGAATAAAATGAATGAGGCTGATCTTTTAAATTCTTTAATTCAGTCCGTGATTGGTCATCAAAATGCTATACAGGCACTGATCGTAGTGTTTTCCACGCTTGCACTCATCGGAGTGACGAGTAAACAGCGAAACAGGCGGTTTGTAGGTTGTATCGTTGGTCTTACCAGCCAGATTTTCTGGTTTTTGTCCGTGTACGGTGCCTGGCAGTGGGGAGTCATAGTATTGGTGCTGATTCACACCGTGTTTTACGCACGTGGAGTTCGGAATAACTGGAAGGACAGCGAATGAAACCGAATATAGCAGGACTCATAGTGGTAATATGGCTAATATGTTCATGTATAACTGGGTGTTTCGTCTGCACGGGCTGCTCTTCTCCTGATGCCATCACACTAACAGCGTATAAAGGAATGGAACATGGAGCGTCGTTGGCAGGTCCGAGTTTCAGTAAGGATACTGGGATCAGCGTGGGATTGACTTGGTACCTGGAAACGGAGGGTGGCGAGTAATGAAGAAAGACACCTTGATTCAAGTGACATGGAACGACATCGTGGAAGACGCCGGGTGGACAGAAGAGAAAGATATAACTGACGCTCCATACAAGGCCGTATCACTTGGTTACTTTTTGAAGAAAACAGACCAGCAGTTGTTTATGTCATGTACCAGGGCAACTGACGGTAAAACTAGGAACTATACGAAAATACCATTGGGATGTATTACTGAGATTCGGTTATTGCATCTCGGTGGAAAGTGTAGGGAATAATGAACATGAAAAAGGCTGTAAAAAAGCAACTAGCCGAGAGACAGGCCGGTGAGTTCTATGATAAGTTCTTTACAGAAAGTGGAAAGAACATGCCGCGTAAAGAATTTATCAGGCAGCTTACTGGATTGTCCGATCCAAAGAACATGCAGACAGACCTGGCACAGATTCAGGCACGCAAATCACAGCGGCAGTCAATACAGGCAAACAACACACGGAGAATAAACCACGCCATGAGGGGCGACTAATATGTTATCAGTACTTGAAACACAAGTGTGTACCAAGTGTCATACGGAATTACCAGCTACGCCGGAGTTTTTCTATACTGACAATAGTAAAAAAGACACCATGCGGCCTGACTGTAGGGAGTGTTGCAGAAAAGTTACCGCCATGTATCGTCGGAAGCATAGGGTGGAAAGTGCCACATACCAGGTGAGGTATTACCGAGAGCACCAAGAAGAAAAGAAAGCATATAGGGCAAGATATTATACCACTATCAACGGTCATTTGCGGACTATTTATGGTGCTATGAAACACCGGTGTTGTAATCCAAAAAGCCGCAATTATAAATACTACGGGGGGCGTGGTATTAAATGTCTGTTTACTTCTGATGAATTTGTGGATTATGTAATACATGAATTGAAAGTTGATCCTTGCGGATTGGACATTGACCGTATTGATAACGATGGTAACTATGAACCTGGGAATATCAGATTCGTAACCCATTCGGAAAATCAGAGAAACAAACGTAAACGAAAGGGAGAACTATTATGAGGTTGAACCTAACAACTGAGCTTACCAGTGTGACAGATGGCAAAGTGCTGAAAGATGGTAAGGAAGACGTTACACTTGGGTTGGTGTGTTGCAACGCATTGCTTATTGCTGATAAGGCTGACGCTAAAGCAGAAGACAAAGTGAAGAAGTTCAACATGGCTGTGAAGCTTTCTGGTAAAGACTCAGTAGAAGTAATCGCCGAGGATGTGGTACTATTAAAATCTTGTATCAACACAGCATACCAACAGCCGCTGATCGTAGGACAGGCATTTAATTTGCTGGACGCGTGTGGGGGTGTGAAAGAGCCAGCGGTACTGGAATCGATGCCACCTAAAGAGGCTGACTTAACAGAGCCATAGAATAGAAAGAAACTGAATGAACCAGCATAAATATGTATCAGACAACTCAGGCCACAGGGTGCCACCCGATTTGCGTATGGGTGATCCTACACCAGCCGGGGCCACAACAGCAGCAGTTGTCATCCCTTCTACAGTAACTGTAGAAGCCGGGGCTAGATATATGGTACGTGCTTTTACTCTTGGGGGTGCCATTACCAGTGGTTTACTTTTAAGTGCCACGGGTGTTACGTCCACGGCTGCCAATATAGAGTGGGTGTGTCCTATCGGTGAGTCTATAATTATAACTATTCCAATTGGGAAGACAACGCTCTATGCCGCTGGTGAAAGTGGTGTAGCGGTTATATCATTAAGTAAACTACAATAATAGGAGAACACTATGAACCAAGAAGTATTTCTTTCTGACAACTCAGGTAACAGGGTACCGCCCGATCCACATTTGGCTGATCCAGTAGCTGCATCGGGGGCGACTACATCATCGGGTACTGCTGGTGCCGATCTTACACTCACAGTGGTAGCAGGTTTAACGTACATTGTTACTTGTATTGGTACTACTGGATTGTTTAGTATTTCTGGTGTTACGTCCACGGCTGCCAATATAGAGTGGGTGTGTCCTGCTGATGATACTATACTTATTAAGATACCTGTCGGGAAAACGACGTTGTATTTTGAAGGTGATACCAGCACAAAGAATATCTATACAAGGAAGATGGCATAATTACAGTGACGCTTACACAAATACGTAAAGAGCTAGAAGAGCTTGCCGAGATACTCGGTGAAGATAAGAAGTACCGAGGACTCAAGCTTCTACAACTGTTTGAGTATTTGCATTTGTACACCACGTATATCAAGTTCGATCTGGAAGCTACCAAGCGAGAGTTGCGGTATTGTCAGGAACACAGGGAGCATTAGAATGGAGAGACATTAACATGAATAAACATGGAAAGCAAACTAAAGCTGGGCAGCTACTGTCATATTGGCTAAGAACAATATCTGAGGAAGTGACTGAATTTGTTAAAGACCCAGTATCAGGTGAAGATAGGATGGCTACTAAGGCTGAGGCACTTGCTCGTCTGATGTGGCGTGACGCACTTGGCTACAGTAAAATGGTCAAGGGTAAAAGTGGTGAGGTAGAGACTATCGTTGCCCCTGTCCGTGCGGCAGCGAATATCATTTTTGACCGTACTGAAGGTCGCGTACCCAACAGTACTGTGGAAGGGAGTGAGAAGCTTACTGCCGCTGATAAGGTATCAGAGCAGGGTATTAAGAGAATCAATAAGGCCGGGAGGAAAGAAGACTAATGCCGCTATCCGCCATTGAAGAACTCAAGCCCACGCTCAAGACGCCATTTCCCAATCCGTATGAGTATTACACGGATGAGGCAACTGGACTGGAACTTCCCAAGCATGAAATGGAGAATATTCTGTGGCGGAAGAATTTGCTGGACGAAGCACAGGATGACATAATTCTTCAACATGACTTACTGACCGCTAGTAGTCAGTCCATTAAGTTTTGGATAAATACATTCACTTGGACCTACCACCAATTTGATGTGTGCCCTGAAACGGGTAAGCGTATGGAGGCTCGCCAGCCGCACAACCCGTTTATAACCTGGGAAATTCAGGACGACTTGTTGGATAAGTTTTTGCTGTGTATTAAAAATGGAACTGATATTCTGATCGACAAGTGCCGTGACATGGGTGCCAGTTGGATTTGTATTTGTTTTCTACATTGGTTGTGGCTGTTTCGTCCTGATAGCCAACTGCTTGAAATGTCTCGTACGCAGGATTACGTAGATCAGACTGGTAATATGAAAGCCCTGTTCCAGAAGCATGATTATATAAATAGCTGGCTGCCGGAGTGGATGCTTCCGCCCAATGTTATGTTTGGAGAAAAGCATCGAACAAAGATGCACATGAAGAACGTAATTAACGGGTCAGTTATTGACGGGGAATCTACAACCGAACACGCGGCGTCTGGTGACAGGCGACTGGTCGCACTTCTAGATGAGTTTGCGAAAGTAGAGCACGGTCAGTTGATGCGGTCCGCCACGCGAGACGCTGCGTTAGTTCGTATTGTTAATTCTACTCCTGCTGGTGCCGGGACTGAGTATAGCAGGTGGAAGAACAGTGGGCAGATCGAAGTGTTCAAGTTACCATTCTATGAGCACCCGGAGAAAGGTTTGCACCGTTCTGTACAAGCTACACAAACTGGCAGTTGGGAGATTACTTCTCCGTGGCTTGAGCATGAGAAAACTGTGCGGTCCCCAAAGGAAATGGCCCGTGAGATTTTGATGCAGGACATCGAATCTGGCGACATATTTTTCACTATTCCTAACATAGATAAACACATCGCATTATTTGCTAGAAAAGAGAAAGTGCGGTACCACATACACTTCGCTCCGAACACTGCTAATGACATGGTAGCGAAGATAATCAGTCGCAAAGACCTCAAAAAAGTTACGGTAAAACGTGGGAAAAAAGGTCCACTGAAAGTGTGGTGTAGTCTGATCGGAGATCGTCCTGATCAGTCTAAGACGTACATCTTTGGGATTGATATTAGCAAGGGGCAGGGGGCATCGAACTCCGTTATTTCTGTTAAATGTAAAGAGACAGGTGAGAAGATCGCAGAATGGGCTGACGCCAACACACCTCCGTATGATATGGCCCGTGTAGTTGTAGCCCTGGCATTGTGGTGCGGTGGTAGAGCACCACGCAAGTTGCCGTTCCTCAAGTGGGAGAACAACGGACCTGGTTGGGACTTTGGCAAGATCATGGTCCATATATTTAGGTATCCGTATTTTTATAGGAAAGAGAAACCTGGGCAAACTGTCAATAAGAAAACCAAGAGCTACGGCTTTCATACCGGACCACAGAGTAAATTTGAGTTACTCGCGGCACTTGATCGGGCGTATGCTCATGGTGGCTATATCAACCACTGCAAAGAAGCTTTGGAAGAAGTAAAGTACTACATATATTATAATGATGGCGGAGTTGGCCCAGCTGGTTTAGTCGAGGAAAGTTCATCTGCAAAGAAAACACACGGCGACAGGGTTATCGCCGATGCCCTTACGCTGGATGATAAAGAACTTGCGAAGGCCAAACATGAAGGTCCAAAAGCACCGAAGGGTTCGTGGCAGTATCGCTACGAGAAATTCAAGAAGGCGAAAAGAGCCTCTACGTCGAAGCCATGGCGTACAGCGTTTAAGTTTAATTAAGGAATCATAATGCCAACAGAAAGCGTTCAACCAGCTAAATTACATACGGCTGTTAAACTTGCCTTTGATAGAAGCAGACGCTATCGCAAGGCACGGGCTATGTTTATTAAAGAGTACGTGGGGCAATACTATCTTAAGCAGCATGGCTTGACAGGCGACCAACCGATTAACCTGTTGTTTCATACGATACGATCCCTGGTTCCTAACTTGGTTATGCGTAACCCTGTCAATAAACTGGAGACAAAAATTCTGGCACAACAGCCCTATGGTGAACTACTGGGGATGGCACTTAATCAGGTCCAGCAGGACATCGGGATGGTGGACACCATACGTGCGTGGGTTGTGTCAGCTTTGTTCGGTTGGGGTATGGTGAAAACCGGTTTGTCAGCAAGCGGGGAATTGCTACAATTTGGTGACGTGCGTATAGACCCTGGACAAATTTTTACGTCACTTGTAGACCTGGATGATTACGTACTGGACCCTGTGTGTACGCACCGGAAGAAGGCGGCCTTTGAGGGTGACAAGGTAAGATTGCCAAGACAATTGCTATTGGATACTGACGGATACGACCATGACTTAGTTATGAAACTGCCACACGCCACGTACATTTCTGATAACGACAGAGTAGAGAATATTAGCAAGCAGAACCAGGCTACTATAGAAATGAATACTTTACAGGATTATGTAGAAGTAGTAGAGTTGTGGGTACCAGAGGCTGATGCCTTAGTTACTATACCTGATCCTAGGCAGACCACGTTTAATAAGTATTTAAGAGTTGCTGATTACAACGGACCGAAAGAAGGACCATATACGGACCTTACTTTCACACCACCTGTAGAGGGCAACCCGTATCCGGTAGCTCCTGCGAGTATATGGTTTGACTTGCATCGTGCGGCTAATCGGATATTCAAGAAACTGATGGATCAGGCCGACAGACAGAAAGACATACTTGTATATAATCCTGCACAAGCTGATGAGGCACAGGATATTCTTGACGCTGCTGATGGTGATTCTATTGCATCTATTGATCCCAAGGGTATACAGGTCGTGTCGTTTGGCGGACAGAACCGTAACAATGAAACGATGGTTCAGCAGTTGCAAGTGTGGTATAATTATATGTCAGGTAATCCTGATCAGATGGCTGGTAATATGCCATCCGCAGCTAAAGGTAAAGAGACTGCTACACGTTCACAGATATTACAAGGCAACGCGAATATTTCTATCGAAGACGCACGTGGAATTTTATATAGCAAGATGGCGGAGATAAGTGGCAAGCAAGCCTGGTATTTGCACACTGATCCACTGATTGAACTCCCGCTGACTAAACGCAGTACTGGCGGCCAGCAGGTACAATTGTGGCTGACACCTGAACAGCGGTACGGTGATTTCTTCAGGTTTACATTTAAGATCGTCGCCAGGTCCATGTCACGTTTGGACCCCGCTATTAAGTCGAAGCGTATCGTTGAGTTCGCTACCAGTGTTATACCTGCGTTGATGGCAGCAGCTATGCAGTCTATGCAGATGGGTGTTCCTTTTAATGTACAGAAAGCGATTACTGATCTAGCTACTGAGCTTGACGTTATTGACGCCGTACAGGATTGGTTTAACGATCCTGAGTTTGCACAGAAGATGCAGATTATAGCAGCCATGGGACCACAGAACGCTGGCAAGGCCAGTACGAGTAGTGGCGGCGGTGGAGGCGGCGGCGGTGGGAATAGTATTAAGGGTATTATGCAAAACGGAGAGTACCCTGGGGCACGCAATGTAGAAACGCCTCAGCAGGAACTTAATCAACAGTCGCAGGATACTGCTGCGGAAAGTCAATCGGCTAATCAGGGAGTATACTAATGTTGCCATTATTCAAATTTACATGTAAGGATTGTGGAGTAGGCTTGGAAGCGGTTATGCCGGAGCATCTGCACCATTGCCCAAAGTGTAATGGGGAAATGTACATGAACCCTTTTAGTATGCCTATTCAGGGTAATTACAAGCGTCCGATTCATTCTGATGCGTTGGCTATTCATCCTGATCAGAGAGCAGAACATGAACAGTTATTTCCAAATATCAGGTTGGACGAACAGGATCGGCCTATATTTGACAATATGCACGATCATCAGGCGTATCTTGACAAATGTGGCATGGTGAAAAAAACACAAAGAATAAGACATAAAATTGGAACTGAACGAGTAGTTTGGGATGGAGTATAGATAACTTACACCAGCACGTGTCGTGTTGGAAACTTATTTAATGGAGAGCAAAATGCCTAGAGAAGAAAAAAACACGTTGGACCCTGGTGCTACTACGGTAGCTGATGACAATGCTTCTAAAACAGAAGAAATGCCAGAAGGTCAACTAGAGGACAAGACAGCAGAGAGAATGGCAGAAATATTTGAGGGCAAAAGCCCTGAAGAGAACACAACGGAAACGGAAGCCGAGTCTAAAACGGTAGAGGATTCTACACCTGACTCCGATAAGAAAACGGGTGAGGAAGAATCTACTACTGAAGAGGACAAGTCTACACCGGACGCCGAAACTAAAGCGGAAGAACAAACCACGGACGACAAGAAAACAGCCACGGATGAGGAAGCTGATAAAGGCAGTGAAGAAATCCCGCAACTTCCAGATGCCTATTACCAAGCGGCTATCCATAGGGGTATAAGCAAAGAGGACATTGAGTTGTTCTACAAAGCTAACCCCGAACAATGTGTAAAAGCGTATGGCAACATCTATGAAGCAGTGAAAAGGTCTGGTGCAGATTTTGCTGCACAAGGACGTACTCACAAGGAACTATTGGCACGTGAAGCTGAACTTGCTGCTGCACCGAATAAAGCCGAAGAGTCTGAGTTTGTCGGTGTCGATATTGAGGCACTTGAGAAGACAGAGATAGACCCTGATGCTCTGGCGATCATTAGAACAATGAATGATCAGAGTGAGAAACTGTTTGACGAAATGCAAACCTTGAAAGCGACACCAGTTCAACCAGTGGCAGGCACCAGTGGAGTTAATCAGCAAGAGGTTAATCTGATTAACCAGCAGATTGATGGCTTCTTTACATCTGACGTGGCTAAACCCTATGCAGAGTTCTACGGTGTTATACCAGCAGGTGCTGTTGATTGGGCTGATTTAAGCCCTGGACAACAGGTTAATCGCTGGGCCACCATAGAAATGATGGATGACATACTGCTTGGAGCAGAAATGAACAATCGTGAAATGTCTATAGATGAGGCTATAAGAGTGGCACATCTTAATGTTTCTGAATCGCAACGTACAAAAGTGATACGCGACGAATTGAAGGCTAGTATAACTAAGAGAAGTAAGAGTCTTTCACTGAAACCGTCCAGTACCAGCAAGACAGAATCGACTGGGAAGAAGACTGAGGCAGAATTTGTGGAAACCACTCAAGGACGACTTGATAAAGTTTTCAAAGGATAGTGTATCGTAAATTTGAGAGGACAATGAAATGAGTGTTAAAAATAGTCAGCTTGCTGACCTGATAGCTTTGACCATCAACGACCTGCCCGTGCAGGAGTTTGAAGTGGGGTGGGATAATCAGGACTACGAAGCTTGTCGTATTTATCAGAATGAGCGTATGGTCATCGACGGTGGTACTCAGATCGAACGAAAGATCATGCTGGATGATTCTGGTAATGCCAGGTATCGTAGAGCCTATGATACTGACGAACCTAAAGTTGGTGATGTAATGCACACCATCAAGGTTCCGTGGACCAGGATTGGAACTAATTATTCCTGGGACGACTTTGAGTTGCTCCAGAATAAGAACAACGCAAAGGGCTTCATCAACTTGATGAAAGTGCGGCGTGTTGATGGTCTGTGGTCTTTGGCTGATCTTATTGAAGAGCGTTTTTGGAAGACACCAGAGAGTAAAACTGATGATCTGTATCCGTATGGCGTGCCGTATTACTTAACCATGTTTATGGGCGACGGATCAATCAATACAAGTTCTGGTGCTTTTCAGGGTGAGTGGATCAAGTTCCAAGATGGTAACTATGATTCTACCTGTGCTAACATAGACGCTGCAACTGAAGCCAAGTGGCGAAACTGGACCGCTGTTTATACAGCTATAGACAATGCGTTCCTGAAGTCTTTCCGTTTGGCGTTCATGTATACTCGCTTTAAAGCACCACTTATCATCAACGATCCGCAGAACAAGCGTTCCGCTGCCAAGCGTATCTATACTGATTTTGATACGACTGCACAGTTGATGGACCTTGCAGATCAGAAGGATGATAATCATACTGGCAAAGATGTTATGAGCAACTTGAAGGTGGACGATACAGGACTGTGCTATATAAATAGGCTTCCTGTTGTTCCCATCCCGCAGTTGAACGGTGCGTCTTATACGCCTATTTACTGCGTTGACTTTGCCAAGTTCATCCCATACGTCCATGACGGATACTGGATGAAGGAAGGTGAGCCTGAAACAGATCGTGGTCAGCATACTACGTTTACCGTGTACCTGGACGGTGCTCATAACAATCTGTGCTTGAACAGGCGTACTGCGGGCTTTGTACTGCATAAGGCCAGCTAACAATAACTACTGATTCTACATGAATTAGTTTTGAAATTAGTATTTTGAAAGGATAAGAAAAATGAGTGGAAAAGGAAAAGCCAATTATCTGCACCGTGCAGGTTTAGTCGGACACGCTACTGCTCCTGACTATGGGTTTCTTTACACGACATCTGTGAACAAAGATTCAAAGTGGGATGTCGGTGATAGGGTTGTGCTACCTGACGGTCGTGTATTTCGTTATGCTAAAGCTGCTGGTGCATTAAATCCTAAGTTTGGTGCTAAAAACAGCGTCACATTTTTAGATAGCGACAATACTCAAGCGGCTGCGGCTATCGGCGATACTGAAATTTCTATTACGCTTAACGCTACTTCGGATGATTCAACATATTTTGGCACCGCCGATCAAATGGTTGGTGCTTATTTCAGTCAACCTGATACTGCACACTGTACATTCAGGCGTATTATTGCTCATGGTGTTGGTGATACTGGTGATGTAATCAAGATTACATTGGATGCTCCGCTTACCAGAGCTATACCAGTAAACAGTTTTTATGAGATACTGCCAAATCCGTATGGTTATGTGAATCAGGATGGTAGTCTTCTTAGCTCAGTAATGGGTATGCCCCTTATTGTTGTTGCTTCTGGTAGTTATTGCTGGATTCAGACTTGGGGACCGTACTGGGTTAATGTTGCAGTCGGTGGTGTTGGTTCTGGTAGTAATGATCGTCTGGTTGTTTTCGATGGTGCCGGTGCAATAAATCAAGCGATAAACGGAACTACGGAAACTTTCCAGGTTGCCGGATTCATAATCGACAAAACGACTAGCGGGACGTGGGATAATCCGCCATTTGTTATGTTGCAGATTAGTCCGTGATTTAGTTTAGCAGATATGTACTCGTTGTCCTGTGCAGTATATATACTGCACAGGATGACTTTTTAAAAAGGGGAATTGAAATGGGAATGTCAAGAGAAGAACATGTATTGCAGCAAAGAAAAGAAAAAGCTGAAGTTGAAGCCAAAGCCGAAGTCGAAGTCGAAGCTGAAGTCGAAACAGTTGAGGATGAAGCAGTTGAGGGTGAAACCAGCGAAGGGGATTAAGCAATGAGTGAACCAACCTCAGCACTATCGTTTCACGATCTGATCCTGGAAGTAGCTAAAGAGGGTGGGATGGCTTACTATGGTTCCACCAGTCAGGAACAGGCTATGATTCCTGTTGATCCCCAGGATTTTGAGGACTGCAAGCGTATAGTGAACAACGGCATCATGGCGTTTATAGCTGCTGCCCCTATAAAGGGCTGGCGATGGATGCGTAGGATTCTGGCGGTAACGCTAACAGCTACCAGAATAACAGGTACTGTTGATTCTGTAACATCCGCACCAGATACTATAGTAGATGCCACACTAACAGCAAGCTACGACACTAACGGTGATTTAACTGGTTACTGGTGCTACATTCTTACTGGTACAGGGGCGGGCAGTTATGCTCAAGTTACTGACTATACAGCAGCAACTGGCACAGTAACTGTGGCTGATTGGTTAAGTGCTACAGGTGCCGCTGGTCCTGCTGATGATAGTACAGACCCAGTAGCTGATGATACGTTTGTTATCACACCAGTGGAGACAGTGGGTGGGGATATAACACGCTATCCACTACCAGAGTATTTCGGTGGCACGCCGGATGGACCCATTGAATACGAGCGTGATTCTACACACGGTACACAGATCGAGTGGGTTGATGAATCGAGAGTGCGAGCCAGGCAAGCTATCAACACGCTGATTGACTATCCAAGGTATGCAGCCATAAGACGGCTTGAGTATACTAGCGGTGGATATGGTCCCAAGCGTAGGTTTGAATTGTTCATTGACAAGAAGCCATCTGCTGCTGAAGTAGTAGAATTTCCGTTCACACTATTCTTTGATAAATTGAAGATGATAGCTGGGCTGGCTTCAGGTGGAAGTGGTACTACTCTTATTGATGCTAGTTTTGCTAATCATTATCCTAATGACTACTTCAATGCAACATGGAAATGCTTCGTAACAAGTGGTACTGGTAAAAATGCACGCGGTGTCATAACTGATTTCGCGGGTGATACGTTTACAGTTACGGTAACTGATTGGCTGGGCATAGATGACAGCACAGCTTCTGCTGCTGATCCTACTGACGGTTCTGCTTATTATATGGAACCACTGCATAATTTGCACCCTGCTGGATTTCCATTTGACGAAGCGATTAAAGCAGCATGTTTAGCTCAGACTGAACTTGAGGTGGAAGATGTGACAGCAGGTTTCATGGACAAGTACGTTAAATTTGATTTACAGAACGCATACAAAATTGATCAGCGTTCTGCTCCAAGAAAACTGGGTAGTGGTAACAGACCACGAATTTATGGTCGTCGCGGCGGTCGTTCCGACGTGACATTCAATTGAGTATAATGTTTTACAGCCCTGAAGGATTGGGGCAGTGCGGACAGGGACTGTCGGAGAGGAAGTAACATGGCAGGTAACAGATTTACAATGGCGTTTGATTTGCACAACATGGTTCCGGGGCCAAAGGGAGTAGCAGTTCCACAGGTTATTTTCAAAAGTGAAGACGGGATTCTGCTTGCTTACGGTATTTCAGTGCCAGGTTCGGTGGCTGGTTACGCAACAGGCTGTTTGTTTCTTCATACAGATGGTACTAGCGATACAGCGTTGCATGTAAATGAAGGGGACGCGACTACCGCTGGATTTGTCGCAATCACAAGTTAGTAATAGATAGTTTTCCCTAGGACTCAGGAGGGGGCACGACGGTCTACGATACTGAAATGGCCCCCGACTGAGAACTAAGATCGGAGAGAGTAATGCCAAAACTTTATAAGTATGGTAAGTACAAAAAGCAAATGAAAAAGCTAGGTGCAAAAACCGTAGCCACCAAGAAGGAGTTCAGTCTGGTGCGGACACGCATGGAGACAGCAGCGTTCAAGAAGAAAAAGGGCTATTTGGGTGCCAGGACTGCGGCTATAAAGAGGATAGCTGAAGAAGCCACCACCCTTAAAAAGCGGAGGTATTGATGAAGCTTGCCTTTCCAAGCAAAGGTATTGACAAGGGTCATGCTGCCAATCAGCAGGCACCTGATACCACATCTGACATCAAGAACATGCGACTGTACGACACACTTGACAACAGGGCACGTGGTGGGCAACGCCCTGCGTTGGACAAGTGGGGCGACGGAGATCAGATAGGTGGTGCTCAACAACCCGTTGTGGCAATGATTACTGTGAGTTCAGTAGAGTAGGAGTGTAGATGGCTGTATTGGCACAATATTATAATACTGGTGACGACGGATTTGAGCAGCAATATGGAGATAAAGACGAAGCTCAGACTTTTACTGCGTCTCAAAACTATAGCCTTACTAGTATGAAATTTTTGATATATCGTATCGGTACTCCAGGCACAGTGTCACTTGGTCTTTGGACCACTGATGAAAATGGGCACCCCGATGTAGCTATAGTGGGTTTAGGGTTTAACGGCAATACGCTCACAACAGACCCAGCGGGACAGTGGAAAGAAGTAACATTCTTCAGTGCACAAGCAATAACTACAGGAACTAAATATGCGATAGTAATATCTGGTGGGGACGATGCTTCAAATTGTGTGGTGTGGAGAAAAGATGGTTCCAGTGCTACATTTGCTAATGGGGATAGAACTGGGTCCGTGGACAACGGCGTTAATTGGATCACACATTCTGGCGAGGATTTTATGTTTGAGCTTTGGACCGATTTCTTATTTGCACCGCCGTCTGACAAAGTAACAATACGGCGACTGGTAGCAGCCGCTGCGAATAAAATCTGGTATGAGAACGTGTAATGGCTGTTAGTCTAACCCAACAAACATCTGTTAAAAGGCTAGTAGCTGTTGGAAACAGTGAAGTATGGTATGAGGATATTGACGTGAGTGCAGGAGCAATGACAGAACTGGATACAAGTGGCGGTGCAATTGACACTACCGATCAGCTTAACATGTTCGAGAGTGAGCAGAAAGTACTGGTTGTAAATGGTGCCAATTTAAAAGTGGCCGATTTTGCAAATGTAAAACTAACTGTAACAGCCATGACCGCACCACCCGCCAAGGGTGATATTCTAACTCAGGATAATACTGGTGGGAACATAGCCCACATGGTAGTTGATTTTGTAAATACAGCGAAAACCAACATATTTGGCTACGCCTATTATGAAGGGTCCACTACTGCCTTTATTACTACTGTAGATATTTCAAGCAACAACGCAACAGCTACTATGCAGGCAAGTGGTGAAACTGCTGGTGATCCAATTCCAAATGCACAAATTACTGTGGTGACAGCGAAGCCACATTGGTACGACTGGACAGTTTACCCAGATATAGTTCTAACTGATGGCGGGGCAACAAAGTCATACGGGGCCATGCCCAATAAAGCGTACATCGGCTGTCTATACAGAGGACGTGCAGTGATCAGTGGTGATCCTGAGCATCCTAATCAGTGGTATATGAGCAGGCAACTATTCGCGTGGGACTGGGCCTATGTAGCTGGTGATGCACAGACTCCTGTAAAGGGCAACAACGCTGATGCTGGTGAGATCGGGGATATTGTAAGAGCACTTATTCCATATAAAGATGACTACCTGATCTTTGGCTGTGCCACTACCATGTGGTTTATGGCTGGTGATCCTGCCCACGGTGGGTCACTGAATGAACTTGATTTAACAGTTGGTATATTCGGGGCAAATAGCTGGTGCTTCGATGGACTTGGCAATTTGTTCTTCTGGGGCACAAACGGTCTATACTCTACGCCCATACCAGGGACTCCGAAGTGTCTGACAGAAATACCACTGCCAAAAATCATTAAGGACGAAGCGGCTGATCCATCTACACACCGTATTACTATGGGCTATGATCGTTTGCGAGCAGGTATCCTAATATGTATAACATTACTATCTGATGGCAGCAATTCAAATTACTTCTACGATCTGAAGTCGGGTGGTTTTTTCCCTGAAGTTTATCCTGATGAGTGCGGACCATATTCTTTATTTTTTTACGCCTCCAATAGTACAACTTATAGTGACTTGTTAGTTGGTTGTAAAGATGGTTATATACGCAAGTTCGATGACACCGCAAAAAGTGATGATATAGGTGGTTCAGACCAAGCGATTGATAGCTACGTAACATTTGGTCCCATGCCGATGGCGAGTGATATAAAATTTAAAGGGAAACTTACAGGGCTGGATTGTGTTACAGCCGGTGGAGCATCAAGTGGTAGCCAATCTGATTCTGACGACATAACGTATGATGTGTTTGTTGGTAACTCAGCAGAACAGGTTATTGAGAAAATATCTGCCGATACAGCACCGACTATAGCAGGTACAATATCTGCACCCGGTAGGCGGCGTGGTAGTATGAGGCGTCGAAAAGTAACTGGCGTGTATATGGGCGTGAAGTTACAGAATAATACAGCCGCAGAAACATGGGGCTTTGAACAATTGATAGTTGACCTGAAAGATTATGGGAGGTTTAAATAATGGCAATGCAAGGGTACACAAGATCAGCACAACTTCCAAGTGGGTGGAAACAGATGGGTGAACAGGAAGTCATGGGAACATTACAGGCTAAATACCCAGTGTGGGCAGCTTCTGCTCTACGCCCCATTGTTAGGAGCTACTATAAGAACAAAGCCACCTCCGCACCTACAGCCCCGGCTGGAACAGCAGGTGCGGCAACAGCAGGATCATCTATGAGTCCGTCTGCCAGATCAGCTTATGAGAAAGCGTTGGCTCATTACAAACCTGGTGGTGGTTATGGTGCTGGTGTGGAAGCCGGGCTGGAGCGTGGGCGTGTGAAATCAACTGCCAGTGGTATGCAGAACTTGGTGAGTGCTGGTCTTGCTGGCACAACTATGGCCGCTGGACTTGGCAAGAAGTACGAAGAAGAAGTTGCTGCACCGACGCGAGCTAGAGTAGAAGGTGCCAGAGCAGAAGCCATAGCGGGTATTCAAATGAGCATGGCTGGTACAGAACAGCGTGGGTATGAGAGTGCCCAAGATAGAGCCTTCCAAATGCAGATGCAGCAAACAGATATAGATGCACAGCAGTCCCAATACAATACACAACTGATGGCTAGTTCTATGAGGAATCGCAGTAGTGAACGTATTGCTGGACAGCAATCTGAATTGGAACTGGCTCTTGCCCAACTACGTAAGAAAACACAGGGTGGCACAAGTGGTCCGACTACACACAAAGCGTCGCCATTCTCATTTGATGGTACACAGCAAGCAGGGTCTGCATACGCTGCTTCTTTACGAACAAGGGGTGGAGGTGGTACTGCTGCACTACCCATGTACACGGCCACAGGTACTGGTGCGTATATGGGTGGTGGTAAGTATTTGTCCCCACGGCAAACGTCTTCGAGCTATGGTCAATAGGATACTGATTTGTTAGTACCAAGAATAAAAGATAACGACTGGACTAGTGTACGACAGGCTATTTCTAAACTAGCCAGTAGTGCTCTTGGCCCCACGTCTAGTCCCACGTTTGCAGGGCTTACACTCAATAGGCTTTCGGTAGACCACGTAGAAGAAAAAACACCAGGACATAATGTTGTGTTTGATAATATTCTAAGCACAGCAGTAGGAACTGTAGCAGCTCCATCTTATACTTTTACAGGATTCGAAGATACAGGAATGTATTATATTCACCCCAATAAGATTGGGTTTTCTACTGGCGGTAGTCTTGCATTACGACTTGATTCTTATGGAGTTATGATAATTGACGGAGTAGCAAACGCACCATCATACAGCTTTTTTAATGACGACGACTCAGGGTTTTACCTTATAGGGGCAGACAACATAGGACTAACCTTAAATGGAGTTAAGAGGGTAGATTTTGCAGTTGCTGGAACAACTATAACAGGTAATTTAATAACAACAGGAAATGCTGGGATTGGAACTGCGTCTCCAGACTCTGTACTTCATATTAAAGCAAGTGTTCCAGGTATAGTTGGCGATGATTACGCAGGACAATTGATTATTCAAAGTCCTACTAATGATGTAAATACCAGCGTAGTAATTACTGGTTATAAATCAGATGTTAGCGGAGACCCCGATGTTCAACTTTGGTACCTTGGAAGTTCATCATCCGGCAATGAAGATATTATTTTTTTAAATAGAAGAAATGCTAAGCTTGCATTAGGAACAAACAATACTCATCGTCTAACAATTTTAGGTAATGGCAACGTCGGCATCAACACAACTACACCATTATCTAAACTTTCAATAAACGGCGGACTACATGTTGGTGGAGATAGTGATGCTGGAGATAATAATTTATTAGTCGATGGCACGGCTAGTGTAGACTCTCTGGTTGCGGGCACAGTATCAATAATTCCAGTTTCTAATGAGTTTAAATTTCTGAACGCAGGAAATAATCTGGGGCTTCAGGCCATGGACAGTGCGATGATTCTTAGGGTGTATAGTGAATTGGGGAACAGAACTCAAAATGTTAATGTGAATTTATATGGTTATGGGAGTCCGGCAAGTAACACAAATAGAGAAAGATTGAACACTGGTTGGAACGCAGCTGCTCAAGAGTTTCAAATAAATGTCAATATAGGTGGTGATGGGGTTGCTAAGGAACTGGTTATATTTACCCATGGGAAAACTAATCAATTACGCTTAGCGACAAGTGGTGCTGTGTATCTTGAGGCGGGTGCTTTAATCCTGCCTACTGATACCGCACAAATTCATCTTGGTGCAGTACAGACAACCATGATTTTCAAAACCGATGGCACTAATGGAATCATAGACGTTGCCACTGCTTTAAGACTTGGGAATACAGCAACCAACTACACTGAAATTTCTAATACTGGCGTGCAGACAATGGTGGGTACCGCTAGGGTGGTGCGAAGCATAGATTTGGAACCTACTCTTGCAACTCGCCCTGCCACTGGTGCTCCAGACGTAGGAGTGGAACCAGCAAACGGTTTTGTCACTCACGATTTTGATGATACTAATGATGAAAGTGTCTTTTTTCACTTAGAACTTCCTCATAATTATGCGGATGCTGGAACAATTCATATTCACTTTGATTTCTTTGTAGACGTTGCAGAAGCGGGTGCAACAAGTGTTAGCTGGGGAGTTGAATATAAAAAGCTTTCGATAGGGGACATTTTTAGTTTCACAATAGGGTCAGAAACAAAAGATTATGCCGTACCAACAGCAGTTACGCCAGGGACTCCTGCAAATAATAAAAAGACACATCAAAGTGCAGAAGTAAATCTGACAACAACAGGATTCGTCGCAGGAGACTATGTACTGCTTCGTTTATTCAGGGATGCAAGTGGAACCGGCGGGACAGATAGTTTTCCAAGAGACGCCAGAGTGATTGATTATCACATTGAATATTTATCAGACAAATTAGGAGAAGCTACATAATGATCGTACAGTTTAACATCCCAGATGCAAAAGTACAAAGATTAATTGACACTATGAAATTTTTCTTTGAGGTACCGGAAGACGAGGATGGCAACCCATTGTTTACTGATAATCAGTGGGCAAAAGAAGCCATACGCCGCCGCATTATTATTCTAGAACGTAGACACAGGATACAGATAGCAGAAAATGCAATCAATGAAAGTGCAGATGATAGCCTGTTAAGTTAATTCCAGGGAGAACTTTAAGGAGAACTTATGCCAGCACCAAATATAGGGTACCAGCAGTTGCCAGGTCAAACAGACCAGAGTAGAGACTACTTGCAGCAGCAGTACGACGTACAGGTTAAAGTGCTTGAAAACACTGCTATGTCTGATCGTGACTTCAATACCAAACTGTTACAGCTTCAGGGTAACACTAAGGCTCAGTGGAACAAGATAGAATACGAACGTAGACAAAAAGCCGCTGAACAGGAACAAGTGCAGAATCTGATCCGTAGGGGTACACGGGGAATGGGACGTGAGGAAGAGGCAAAGATACGCATGGGCCTTGGTCCTGAAGCTGAGAAATTAGCCTTCCCTAAACAGAAGTTTCTGTCTCCAGCTTATCTAAGATCGCAACCATTCATAGAGAATCTAATTGGCTATGCAAATGCTGCACCTGATCAGAAAGGTTGGGAGTGGGGACCGCCTAAGAAAAAGCGTGAAGACTTGATCGCACAGTATCAACGCTGGCAGGAGTCAGAATTGTACCACCAGGAGAGAAGCCCACAAGAACAAAAGCAGCTTGATCGTGAGTGGGATGCCATGATGCGTACCAGTCGTGCGTATGACAGTTGGTTCGCTGATAAGAACCAGCGTGTGCTTCCTACTGCTGTAACTGCTTTACGATCTCAAGGTAGAATTGCTGAGGCTATGCGTTCCAGGGTAGTTACGAAAACTCCCATGGCTGCATCAGTAAAAACACAACTCGACAAGCAGAAGCGTAGTCCTTATAATCCTTATGCGAGTGGGTACAAGGCACCTGCGAAAGCACCACAATCGCAGGTGATCAGGCAGCGTAATAAAGTAACTGGGGAAACTAGAATATCTTATGACGGTGGACAAACATGGCAGTAAAAGACTGGGAAACTATAACTGACGACAATGAATGGGAAACTATTCCTGCTGTTGCTTCTGGTGGCGAATGGGAAGACGTACCAGAAACTAACAGCCTTATGTCACGCATGTACGGTGGCTTCGTCAAAAGTGGTATACGAATGGGCGGAGCTATGCTTGATCTTCCCAGGCATCTAGTCAAGCAGGTCAAGCTGGTACCCATGACCATCTTGGCTAGCAATGTGCTTTCCACCAAAGACCCAAAAGACAGGGCAGCATACCTAAAGGACATGGCCTCAACGGAGCAGTTCTACGATAAGGTTACTGATGAGCTTGGTCGCGGTCCTGAAATGCACAGGAAAGGCATGGAGACTATACTCAAGAATCACCCTGAGTGGGAATCAGAACCACCTGAGAGTTTTGTTGATCTCGTTACCAGTCCTGATAAGCTCGCTGTAGCCATAACAGAATCAATACCATTGCTATTGTCTGCTGGTATAATGACCGCAGCAGGACAGCCTAACATGGCCCTGGCGATGTTGTATACTTCTGAGGGATCAGAGGCCAAAGAACGTGCGTTGGCTGCTGGTGTGTCGCCTGAGAAGGCAGAAGATGCCTACATGATCTACGGTACCGTTGCCGCTGCACTGGAGCAGATGCAGCTAAAAGGGCTAATGAAGATAGGGAAGAGGGCGTATAACCGTGTGCTTACCCGTACTGCTCAGAAGGTAGCACGCAAGGGATCGAAGAGTCTCACCATGGACGTGATCACTGTAGCCGCTCAGGAGGCCATAGAGGAAATGGCACAGGGCCAATGGGGTGATATAACAGCTAATATAGTCTACGACGAACCATACGGTGAGATTGGTGACATACTGGATGCTAGAGCACAGGAGGCGTACATCGCTTTTGCTACGTCACTGATCCCAGGTGTGGGAGGTGCCGTGGCTGGAAAGGCCAAGCAAAAAGCACAGACTGAGGTACAGAAGGACGCTGAGAAATTTGTTAAAGAGGTTGAGACGAATAAGAAGAAGGCACCAGTTGTGGAAGTGGAACCTGGCATAGAAGACGTGCCTGAGATTATACCCGTTGAACCCCCTACTCCCGATGAAACCAAAGGCAAACAGTACGGCCTCACCCCGACAGAAACTAACAAACGTCTTGGCGAAGCTGAACTACGTTATGCAGAGCTACAGAAGATACCAGTAGCAGAGCGTACTCACTTCGAGAAGAAAGAACTGGCATACCTGGCACAGAACAGAAAAAACATCGACGCCATGCTGAACAAAGAGACGCAGCCGCTTGAGAAAAAGATGACCAGGAAGCAAGCACTCGCTCTTGGTCACAGCATACCTGAACAGCTTGGCTGGACTGAAGATGAGCGTAGAGCTTTCAATAAGAGCATCACCAATCAGGAATCTATGAAGAAAATGAAACCTGCCCAGCGACACATGCTGATACAACGTCTGATGACTGAGGCTGAGAAGGCTGGTGTTGAGATCAAAGGCCCGAAGGCTTCTCCTGTTGCGGAGTTGGTGGTTAAACTGGAAGAGCGAAAACAGAAGCCAGCTTTAACTCAACGTGATAGACGCAACATGACCAGGATGCGTAAGGTGTACTACACCATGAAGTCCAAGATCAGTCAGTACTTTCTGCACATGTCACGAATCAAACGCTTCAGCCGTGCTATGGACAACTACGAAACTGATGGACCGTTCACTACACATATCTATCGACCAGTTAAACAAGCTGATACCGCAGCGGCTGTGAACTTCTCTACTGTGATGGAGACAGCCATTAAGACGTTCGATGACCTGGGTATAGACGCTGTTAATATGTTCTCTGAAGTAGTTGACATCGGCATCAAGGATAAGTTGGTAACTGGTGAACGTATCGGTGTGTATGCACTGGCACAAAACGAGAAGACGAACAACCACTTGCTGTCTGAGTTTACTCAGGAAGAGATAGATACCATAGTCAAATCTGTCGAGCAGAACGAACAGGAAATGGCAGTAGCTGCTGAGATAAAAACATACTTCGAGCAGGGCTGGGCACAGCTTCAGAAAATCGCCGAGGATCATGGCATCAAGGGAATGGTAAAAGAAGAGAATTATATCACTGCTTTTGTTAAAAACAAAGATGATGTAGCTGACACGCAGTTCATGGAAGGCTTGCTCCAGCAATTCACACAAGCGGCACATATCCCCGGACAGCAACATACTATCGCACGTAAGCACGGTGCTAGAAAGAACCTGGAGCTTAATATATTTATGATCCACTCCCGTGCTGCTAGGGCTATAGAACGGTTCAAAGTAATGGCACCTATCGCAGATAAAGTAGGCAACATGCTGAAGAACAAAGATTTCAAAGCTGGTATCAACAACGCTACTTATGGTCACGGGTCACGTGTATTAGACAAGTGGCTACAAGACAGCATACGTGGGAGATCAGCATACGATCCTAGTCCTATAGCTGCCGCCTTGCGTTGGTTGCGAGTACGCAGTGTGAATTTCGTACTGGGTATGAAAGTTCTCGTAGCAGCCAAACAGGGAATATCTCTGTTGCCGTCTGCCGGGGTACACCCTGGAATGATCCCACAGTTACTTGCTAATCTCGCACATAATCCATTTGGTAAAGGGTACAAAGCAATGGAAGCTGAGGTATATGCAAAGTCTGACATGATGGCACATCGAGACTGGGACCGTGACCTGCGACAAATATTCAACCAAAAAGCCGTACAGAAAATGTACGCGGGCGAACGACTGTCACCGATCCTGATGCGTATGACTACCTGGATGGATCGCCACACTTCTGCTACCGTGTGGTATTCTGCCTATCAACTTTCCAGAAAGCACGGCATGAATAAAACTGAATCAGTTCAATTTGCTGATGGCGTTGTAGAAGACACACAGCCTATGGGTAAAGCTGTTGATCTCCCATCGTTCTTCCGTGGTAGTGAACTTGAGAAAAACTTTACAATCTTCCAGAATCAGGTTAATCAGAACGGTCAGATGCTGTGGTACGATACGCTCGGTGAAGCTAAAGCCAGGAAGATTACACTGCCCATGTTGGGCTACCGATTGCTGATGCAGCAAGCTGCACCTGCACTGTTACTAGGCATGGTGTCGCGTGGGCGTTTGCCAGAAGATTTCGGGGACGTGGGCAAAGACCTTGCGTTTTATCTACTGTCGCCATACGTTTTCATTGGTAGATTCATTCACAACATGTTTATTGAACGTGACTGGGGACCGACTTCCGGGTTCATCTGGGAAACACCGTTCACTGAGACGTTCAAATTAGCTGGTGAAGTGATGAAGGAAGAGAAAGACCCCAAGAAAATAGCCAAGGCAGCGGGCAGAACAGTAGGGGCTTGGACAGGCGTACCACCGTTGCAAGTATTACAAACTGCTGAAGGTGGCTGGAACTTAGCTACTGGAGAGACTAACGATTTTCGTGAATTGATATGGAGTCAATACGTACTACGCGGGAAAGGTAAGAAAAAGAATGAGCGATCCAAAGGCTACTACACCTATTAACGACCACGACCTGCTGATCAGGATTGACGAGCGGACCATGAAGATCGACAAGTGTTTGACTGATCACTTGAGGCACCACTGGGTGATTATAACTATCGGTGTCACCCTAGTCGGTGGGCTGATTGTTAGTGTGCTGGTTTAAAGCAGCACCGCAAAAGAGCTTGAACACGTGGCTCAGACTATTGTTTTTGCTATTTTTTACAGTATCATCCCAATGAAGCATACTCATTTTTATATTTCTGTCTAACTTCGGAAGATTATTATAGTCTGTTAGTTCTTCGATCATAGCTGCAATACGTTCAACACGAATCACACCATAGGCTCCCTGATTATTCCATATCAACGGCAGCGGACCATTAGGAAAATCCTCAAGTGTGACTGTCATAAGGTTTTGTTTTAACTCTACATAGTAAAACTTCTTAGTCTGTGTTATCATTTTGTTCCTCGCAGAATAAAGGTTCAGTATCTGGTTCTATGTCAAAAATATTACCTTCATAATTTTCGCAATGTTGGACGATGGTGAAACCGTCACCACGCATCCAGCCACCGCAGTTGGGACATGTATCTGTCATCTCAATCTCCAATCGCTTTCAAAAACTCAATGAACCATGCTTCAGTTGTATACCATCTTCCCAAACGCTTACACGTTTTGAGCTTCACGATCTGCCCGTGTGTATCCGCTCGTCCTTTGACAATCCAGCTACGTATAGTTGTTATCTTACGTGTCACTCCGATCAGGTTCTTCAGCATGGCTGGTACCTTGTGGAGTATCACTAGGTCTTCGTTTTTTGGTCTTGGCATGTTCTCTTTCCTTTGCACAAAGTCTCGGACGGTCGCCCCGATACAGTTCGTTCTCAGAACTGTCCCCGTCATAATATTCCCATGGTACAGGATCAAGCAACAACCAAATCCTATATCCCAATTTAGTTCTGTCATCAGGTTGCACAACTATATGATGTGTCGTGTGCTTGAGTGGTGTGGTAACTCGTACTATCCACCCGCCCAACTGTCTTACAGGTAGCTTCCAGAACCCACCTAGGTTTACATTACCATACCTCAACGCCCGTGATATACCCGGTGACGGTGGGTGGTCCTCAATGAATTTAATCAGATCGTTTCGTGTGCGTATTCTCATACAGTCTCCGTTAATTTACTGCCAGTACATTTACCAGCACAAAGTTTCCTAAATCCAGCCTGTTCTGTGTGTGAAAGCTCGTCGCTATAACCAGTTGTACAGTCTTTACACTCCCAACAACCAGTTAAGACATTATGTTTAAATCTATGCCGCTTCATCTTCATCTCTGCACCCCCAAGTAATCTGTGTACACCCACTCATGCAAGCGTACGTTACGGAACACAACATGTCTTCTGGTTGATTTCATGTTAGCACACGCTCCATCGTCCATGCTGATCCTGGCTACCTTGGCAGATGGACATGCTGTTAGAAACATCTGCGTGAACTGTGCCTTAGCTTGCGGATGACGCCCGGCTGCTACACTCCACCTGGACCACACTTCGTACATATAGTCACCCACTGTGTAGAAGTTATCTTTAGGTGGTGTGCCCACGGGTTCTATCTCACAGAACTCAGAGAGGAACGCCGTAATTGGTGTAGTTATTTCCCTGAGTTTATCTATTACTTCCACTGATGATTGAGGTACTTCAAATCTCTTGGCTCTTCGCAGATCACGTAGTCCCTGAAGTGCGAAGTTGATCATCTTACCCTGTTTGGCTTCCTCTACCAGTTCACGTTTCAGGCTCAAGTCTTCTTTGCCAGCGTATGAATTTTCAAATAGCAACACCAGGAGCTTAGGTTCCAATGCGTTGGCGTGATCAGGGAGATTAGGTAAGTCATTCATAGCTATGGTGAAACGACATGTGAGAAATATTTGAGGTAAAAAAGATATGTGCATACGGCGGACACCAATTGGATCACCACCCACCACTTGAAGAATCTTTTCAAGTGCTGCCTTTGCTTCTTTCTCTCTTGGTACTTTAGCATCGCTAAGAAGCACGGCAAGTTTACCCATGAGGGGCTGGTACCCAAACTCGGTGCTAAGCGTTTGAAAGCTGGTAGAGACGCACTGCTTATGTCCGAGCATAGCCGCAAGCGTGTTAAGAACTGTACCTTTTCCAGATCGCGGCCTACCAGTGCAAAGCATGAGTTTCTCATAGGACATGTCAGGCACGCAGTTGTATCCGAACCACTGTGCAAGAAGCTCGATTTTATCAGCGTCTTTATCGAAGATGTCATTATAAAAATCTTCCCATTTGGTTGACCAGTTATCCTCATCGAACTCGTATGGCAGTGCGTTGAAACTAAACAACGCAGGGGTAGGGTCATAGAATTTGACCTCCCCGTTGACATACGCATTGACATCGAGCAACCCGTTCTTAAATGCTATCAAGTCGCAGGGGTTAGGAAGATCATTCTTGAGTAACCACGTAGGTGGATCGTAGGCCACGGGGCACCACTGACTAAGGGCGTCAATGATGTCTGATACTTTCGCTCTGGTCGGCCTGTAAGCCGTGAGCGTGACTCCCCCACCACTGTCGGTCTTGGGATACATCTTACCGTCAACAAACTGGTAGATGGAACCACGGAACTCTTCCTTATCACAGGTAACATAAACACCTCCCTCGTATCTAACCCACTGACCATGATAGCACCGCACCAACGGCAAACCGTCTTGTGTCATTTCCTGATCCAGCCACGTCTTAGCTATAGTAGACGGTGCGTCATCAGGCAATATATCTGGGTCACTGGTGTTTATGCCTTCTGATTCCACCCAGTCTAAGAACCCCTGCTTGGTTAAGCTGACCTGATTCTTCCACTTACGCAGGTCTTTATATCGTGTAGGTGGTAATACTTTTGTAGAAGTCTTGCTCACTTTGATTGCTGTTTCAAAAGTAGATTCCATCCCACGTTCACCATCACCTTCGTCGTTATCCCCTATAATGATACTGTCCGTACCCCGCAGCATGTTGACTAATAGCTTGCGTCCAGCTAATGCAGCAGGTCGTCCGATGGCAG
>SDBU01000644.1_pt1 | contig 49109 bp, 67 predicted proteins | sample 2277071 | NCBI WGS metagenome assembly SDBU01 (sample SAMN10397929, study PRJNA504765) | marine sediment metagenome | isolation source: marine sediment core GS08_GC12, 126 cmbsf | place: Arctic Ocean: Gakkel Ridge, Loki's castle | collected 2008
CCCTGGAACCGGAAATGCGACAAATGCAAGAAGCTGCCGGTGGGCTCTGTCACTCCCGGACAGGCATACCGCGTTTCCCCAGACGACAACGAAGACGGGCTCAGCTTCCCCAAAGACAACGTCGTGCGCAACCCTACTTAGCGAGCTCGCGTGCCTTCTTTTGCGCCGCCTCCGCGGCCCGTCTGCGCCACTGGCTGAATCGCTTATACGCCCCACGCCGCTCCGGTTTCTTCTGGTCCGCAAGCCGCACCTTGAGCAACCGCCGAACTTCGGCGTTCGTCAACTGGTGGTTCTCGAAATAGGCTGCGAGGAACGCATCATTCCGCTGCCGCTTCTCCTGCCGGGCGGTGAAGTCGTCGGCATGCTCGCTGTGCCGGCGGCGTGGTTCTGGCCCGAGCCATTCCCACAACCGCATCGCGTTCTCTTTGTCCGTCAGCGTCGGGTCGGTCGTCGTCAGCGGCGGCGCCGACCTCACCCCGAGTTGGATCATCTGCCGCTCAATGCCCTGTGTCGTCCGCATCGCCTCGACCTTCCGCTCGTGCTTGTCAAGCGCGTCATTCAACTGCGTGACATAATCCCGGAACTCCCGGCCAGCACGCTGGTAATGGTGACGCGACAATTCGGGACTCTTCTCAACCTCAGCCTTCGCCCAAGAACGCAACTGTCCCAAACGAATCCGCAATTTACGCCCATACCATTTCCGCATCGCCGAGCGCTTGTACCGCGAAATCGCCACGAGCCGCAACAACTTATCGACGGTTTCCTGCTCCTTCTCGCCCCACATCTCCGCCTCTTCCATCATCGGATACAAGTAACGAAGCGTGAAGGCCGCTTGCTCCTTCAGACGTACACTGTCCGGCGCGCCCGGCGTGGTAATCCGGTCGCCTTTCCAGTCCCTGTTTGTCCACAAGGCGTTGAGGTAGCCGGGAACAACGGCCAGTTGTGTCCTAAGCGTGCGCTGCAATGCCCCTTTCACCCCGCCGCTCTTATAGCCCTCATAGAGCCGCGCCGGCACCTTGAACGGCTCGGAGAACGGGCCGAACATCAGGATGACGTGCTCCTTCGGCTCCTCTTTGTCATCTTCATCGTCATCAGGCGGTGGAACCCCCTTCACAAAGCGATATCCCTGAACCCAAGCATAGCCCTTCAGCGCCATGATCGCACTGGTTACCATGAACATCGCGGCCACCCGGGCAATCGCGCCACGGTTCTTGATCGGGTGACCAACCAATTCAGGAAACAGCCGCGCCCACATCGCCGTCTTGTATGCCGGTGTCAGCAAAATCCGGCGCGCCCACTTGCCCGGCTCGCGCTTCAGAATGTCATAGTCCGCGTGAGCCTCGCGGGCCAATATGACTGCCTCGTCGAAAGCATAACCCTTTTGCTCCAACGCCATTATCGTCGCTGTCCGCGTCACCCGGTCTAGCATCCATGTAAACTTCCTCATCAATACAAGTCCGAGGTTCTTGTTGGTCGGAGATAGAGTTTTCCATAACCCGCGGACATCCTCTATCTCCATCTTTTTCTTTACCCACTTCCACGCAGGTGGGGATTCGTCCTCCAGGAATCGCAGGCCGCGCGCAAACTCCTGAAGCGCCTCCGCCTGCGGTATATCAACCGGGACACTAAAAGCATTCGCCCGCTGTAGGCGACGATAATACTTGTCCCGCCGAAGTACGTGGGCCGCTGCGCTCTTGTAGTTCCAGAAATGCCGCAGCCCCGCCCGCGCAAATCCCTGTTGCGCATTGTTCTGAAACATGATCGTGAACTTGTAAAACCTGACCTGCTTCCAAATGGAGTTGATCGCATCATACGTCCGCCCGACTATGTTAGTCGGACCGCTCCTCGCCGTGAAATCGTAAATCGCCTCCGCAAGATAAGGATGAACCCGCCACCCTTTGTATTGCTCGATCCCAGGCATCTCGACCCACCCAACGGGCGCATCAGCATCTAGCTTCACCAAGTCCGCGTCATTCTTCAATCCCTCGTGGAAATCGTAGACCGCGATCTTGTACTGTGCGTAGCTCAACGCATCAGCAACGGCCACAAATGCGTCCGTCTCAAATCGCGCCGGCGTGTCCTTCAACGCATCACGAAGGCGCTCCATCGTTGCGTGTTTGCGGCCGATCATCGCCTTCGGCACCGAACTCAACATCTGTTTCAGCTTCCCCTCGCCGCGCAACTTGTCCAACTGTGATTCGATGTAGACTGTGTGCCGCGTGTAGCGAACGCCGGACAAAAAGTCGTTCTCCACTCCCAACTCTTCGATGCGGTCAAGTCGGCGTTGTATTGCCTTCTTATCCTTGAGTTCCGACATCTCCTCGCGCAGCGTTGCGATCTTCTGTGTGTTCGCATTGATGAAGGACTCAGGGAACTTCCCAATCATGTGCCGCTCGTCGATCAACTCATGCTCCATGTGTGCGTAGAGCGCGTCCAGTAATTTCGCATGATATTCCAGTTCCTTCGGAATCGGGAACTTCTGCTCCTGTTCGTGGTGATCCTGTAGCAAGTCCCGGTCTGCCTTGGTCGTCTTACCCGCCTGACTCAACAGAAACTCCATCACCTCTTCCCGAATGACTTCCTTCGAGGCCAATACGTTTCGTAACTGCTCGAAACGAGGCCGCGCATGCTTGCGTAGTCGATGGCCCTTGAACAGGCTGGCACCTAACCGGTTGACGAACCTGCCGATACTATTTGCGGCCTTGTCCACAGGCGGACCGGCATAGAGATTGATGTCCTCGCGCAGCTCCTGCTGCTGCTGCGCGGCGAACTCGCGGACAGCGCGCTCCTGCTCGGTCTCAGCGGCCTTCGCCGCCTCCGCCTCGGCGGCCTTCGGCTCGGCGGCGGGGGCTGGCTGCTCTGTAGTTGTGGGCGTTGGTCTTTCCTTCAGTGATATTACGCTGTCAGATAGCGCGACCCGCTCATCTTTGTCAACGATTGCATCGTATCCGGCCTCGCGCGCCTTCAGGCCCGCATACCCTTCAAGCATTTCATAAGCGTCTTTGTAACGACCCCACTCGACCTGAGGATACTCCTCCGTGAACAACTTCTCCAAATCTGCTTTGGTCGCAACTCGTAAACGCTCAAATGTTTCTGGGTCAACAAGTTTCGTGAGAGCCTTTATCCCAGCCGACGGTTCATACTTGCCCGCCATAGGACGAAAGCGATCATGCGATATGAGGATTTCCTGCGTAACATCCAGGGGGTTTTCAGGATGCCACTCATAGTGAAACTCTTGCGTCATCTCGGCCTCAACGCCCGTCACTTGCCCTTCGCGATTAAGGTACAATCCTTGGGGCTTATCAGTGGACGGCGTTACACCTGCCTCCTCTCGTCGGACTACTATAGGTGCTCCAGCCCCCTCGGCCGCCGGTTCAACAACCTCCTCGGCAGGCACCTCCACGGCCTCCTCAGCGGCCGCTGGAGCCGCCGCTTCCGGCCCCGTGACCTCTGGGGCCTGTTGCGCACCTTCCGGGGCTACAGCGGGCTGGATGGGCACCTGGGGCGGCTGAACGGGTGCCTCTGGTGCGGGCGGTGCGGCTTCCGGCACCGGGATGGTCTCGATAGGCGGGGCTTCCGGCGCAACAGGCGGAGCCCCAATCTGTTGCTGAACGACAGCACCCCCAGCACCCATGATGCTTCCGATTAGCGCCGAACCGATAGCAACCTCCGACAGTTGCGACCAGAACTCTGGCGTCGGCGGAGCGCCCAAATATTGCAGGACGTGTTCCTCAAGCAACTCTTCGGATGTCTCTTGCAGCGCTTCCGTCAAGCCGCCCGCGCCAAGCGCGTGAAGGGGTGACCGCTGGGCAAACGTCGCAAGTTTCTGAAACAACCGATTGGCAAAGGCACCCTTGCCAGTCAATATCTGTAACTGCAACATGGTGGCGGGCACTTCGATGGCGCCACCAATAATCCCGACTACGACGGCGGCTATGCGTGCCTTGTCATCAGGTAAACCCACCTCTTTCGCCCGGTTGAAGGCACCGCCGCCCATTATCGTTGCCGCCGCGCCGAACGTTGCCAGCGCGCCGCCCGCGCCTCCGGTCATCATCAACCCCGTCATGTATGGTGCGGTTTGGGCGGCTGTATCAATCAACGCACCGAAGAAATCATCACCGAATTTCCGCGCTTCCGGCGTCTCATACTGAAGGCCCTCGCGCATCATACGGACGAATTGGTCAAGCCCCTTCCGGGCCGCAGCGTCTTCGGGCAGAACCGCGCGGGCAGCGCCAGCCGCGCTAGATATTGCCGTCGCCGTGCCGGCGGTAACGTGCCGTTTGGCCCGTTCATATCCGCTGATTGGCACCAGTCGTTGCGTCCGCGTCTCCGGGTCATATTGATATTCTTGCGTGCGGAGTTTCTCCAATTCAACTTGCGCGAGCGTCTTCGTCGCGCCACCCGCGATCAATCTTTTGTCTGTGTGCCCAATGATAGCCTGCACGAGTTCGGCGTCGGGCGCATCGGGATACATAGTCCGCATGCGTGGCAGGAACGCCTCTAGGTCGGCGATGCGCTGCCTGCCCCATTCTTCCTGCCCTGTCGCGGGCTGTACGAATCCTTCAGGCCCCGCGCGGATTTCCGGCTCATGCGGCGGCACCGTTGCGCGGCGTGTAGTCTCAAGCATCTCCAAGGCAGAAACAAGCCGTTCGGCGCGTTCGGGGTCCTTCGAGGCCCGTATCTGACTACGCTGTGCCGCCGTGAGGGTCGGGTCCCACGGTTCGACCGCCTGCGTCCTCGCCTCGCGCTCCCGCTCGAACTCGCCAATCAAATGCTGCGTAAGACCATCTCGTTCAGGCGTCGCCGGCCTGGCGAACGCGCCCTCCGTCTCGGCCTCCGGCACGATGCTCGCCGCCGGCTTCTTTTCCGCCTGCCAGTCAGAGTAGGCTTTGTCGAATGCGTCGGCACCCGCCTTGGCCGGGGCTGCCGGCGCCTTGGGCGGCTTCTTCTCGCGCGCCCACTTCTCGTACTCGAGGTCGAGCGGGTCCGACGTGGTGGTCATCACGTCGCTCATATATCAAACCCCTGCTTGCGGAGAAGTTCCCGAGCCTCTTCTTTCGAGTTCGTCTCTTCGAACGCCTTCTGCATGTCCGCGGGCGTCGGCTTGCGCCTGCCCGCCCCGGCCTTCGCCTCGGCAGCCGCCCCAGCAGAGGCTTTCTTCCACTCGTCCGAGTCGTGGCCCTTCCATCGCAGCCACACCTGCTCCAGATCTTCGCGGCCGCTCTCCCGCAGTACCCGGAGCCACGCCTTCTTCGTCTCGGACGGACTCCACTCGCCGCCCGTGTTCGCCCACCGCTCGAACCCTTTGTAGCGCTTCAGGAGCCCGGGATACTGCGCCTTCTCGCCTGCGCCGGGCACCCGCCCCTCGCTCATCGAGCCCCGCATGATGAGCGAACGGGCCGCGAGATCCTCAACCTCATGCAGCGTCTTGTACCTCTCCAGCGACACGTATTCGGTCGCCCGCCGATCCTGGTCGGGGCCCAACACGTCCGAGCTCTCCGTCCCGCTCCCAGCGATAAAGCGGCGGGCCTGCGTGAGAGCCTGGGCCGGCGATATGCCCTCGATCCCAGGCTTGGCCTTCGCCAGCTTAGGAATTACGACTTGGTCCCGCTGGGCTTGCGGCCAGCCCTTTGTTTCGGCCATGAACGCCTCGTCGACCTGCTTCTGTGTCGTCAGTTTCTTCTGTGAGATGCGGCCGGCAAACGACTTCGACAACTTGGCAACCACCGGCTTCCATGTGCGGTCCGTCATCTGTTCTTCGGTTGGAGCGATAAAGCCCGCTCGATCGAGATCTTCGTCTGTTACCTCAAGCCCCCGCAGGCCGGCGGCGTCTCTCATCTCGGCCCGCAAGGCGGCGAGCTCCTCCGGATTCTTCACATCCTCGGCCTTCCTTCTGTAGATGCCGGCGATCCCCTTGATCACCGTCTGCTGGCGCCTCTGGCGGGCCTCCAGTTTGCCTCGCGCCACCTGCGCGGCCTTCACGCCCGCCTCCTTGGCCTGCTCAGCGAAAATCTGCCGGCGGATCATCACCACCTCATCAAGTTTGCGGCCGTACTCGCTCTCCAAGAAACGGTCGCCCAATTCCTCTACGTAAGAGTCGTACAACGCGAGCTGCTCTGCTCCACTGCGCACGCTCTTGAACGCAGCGGCGATGTCAGCAAGTTTCTCCTTTGATAACGGCTTCTGCGGGACCTCGGCCACCGGTTTGTCCGCTGGCGGTTGACGCTCCGGCTCCGGCCCGGTCACCGTGTAGGGGCCACCGAACCTGCCCTCGTCGTGCTTCGTCACGGTCGACCCACCGGGCAGGACGGTCGGCATCTCCCCGCCCGGCTGAACCCGGTTGACACTGTCAAAATCGCTCTGATTCGACCGCGGACCGATCACGACAGTACGGCCCGAGAGCGCATCGGTGTACTCGAAGGACCCACTCGGCAGCACCTTAATGTCCGGAACGGCCCCCCCCGGGCCAGGCCCAATGGGCGTCCCCTGAGGTCCGCCCCCTTGTCCGCCGCCTTGGCCGCCCTGGCCGCCGCCGAAGAAGTCCTTCCACAAGCGATTGAGCTGCGTGACCGGACCACGCGGCTGCTCTTGGGTCGTCTGCGGGCGATCGGGCTTCGGGGCCAGCCCGCCCGTCATCGGCTGTTGGCCGGCAGCCTGCCCGGCGCCCACAACGGCCGCGGCCGGGTTCGGCTCGACGAGCGCGCCAGGAGCGGGGCGCTGCGGTTTCGGCCGCCTGTACCCTTTGGGAACCCCAAGCTGCTGGCCGCTCGTGATGGTGACCGAGCTCACCATGTGCCCGCGAGGCACGCTGACCCGGCGTTCTCGTCTGCGGGAAGGGGGCATCGTGTAGTCCTCCAATTCGCTTGCGTCACGTCATTGTCATCAATCCGGGTGCGCCGCGACGGTGGCCGTGCCGGTGTAGGCGCCTTGGCCGGCGTAATCCCCGACAAGATTCAGGTTTTCCCGGAGCCACAAATCGAGAAATGCTGGCGGGTTCGTGGCGTCAATGTTCCAAGCAGGATCAGCCCATGTCAGCCAGTACGCCCCGTCAATCCGCTCGAACGCTGGCTTCCCTGCCTGCTGCCCGTTCCGCACGTACACGCCCGTCGCGTCCGGCACCAGCGTTCCTGTGACGATGTAGGCGGTCTGTTCCTTGATTATGAAGCTTGTCGGAATATTCAGCGTTCCTGTGTTTGCATCGCTTATCTCAAATCTCAGAGCAACTTCGTCTCCAAAACTAACCGCAAGGCCGTCGGCCCAGACCGTGCCCTTCCCGTTCTCGGCCAGCCCACTAAACGCCGGAGAATCCGTGCCCGATGTCGTCGTGATGTTGTAGACAGAAAGGTCTATTGTGCCTGTCAGATTGTTTGAGACATTAACAGTAAGGCCAACTATCTTCCCGAACACGGGCATTAAAATCCCAGCGATATGCCCAACGTTCAACCGAGCGTTCGTTGGCGTATCGACAGCAAGCCCGTTCAGTGTGTACTGCCAAGTTCGGTCAATGCTGGGGTAGTTGCTCGGTATCCGGCCCACAAGCACGTCGTTCATCACCGCAACGCCCGTGCCTGCCTCCACGGCCTGGAGCAGTTCAGGGCGGCGCGGCTCGTCGGGAATGTACGGAGCAGGCTCGCCCAGGTCAGCCGGCCATTTCTCCGGGTCGAACGGGCGCTCCGCATCCGGGTCCAAACCGACCCACTCCGGTTGCGGCACCGACTCCAGTATTTGCGCCAAGACTTCGTCTGACACTGGACTCGGCTCGGCAACAACGGCCTCCGGTTGCTCCGAGTCAACCGGCGCGGGCTCGGGCTGCACTGACTCAGCGTCAACGGTATCCGGCTGTTCCGAGTCAACCGGCGCGTCCACGGGTTGCTCCGGTTCGGCAGTGACCGCCTCGGGCTGCTCGGCCTCGACCGGGGCGTCCGCGGGCTGCGCAGTTTCGGCGAATACAGGGTCTGGTTGCGCAGGTTCGACGGGCGCAGCTTCGGGCTGCACTGACTCGGCTTCAACGGTATCCGGCTGCGCTGGCTCGACCGGCGCGGCTTCTGCCTGTTCCGCTTCGACCGGCGGATCCGTCAACGCATCGCTCGGCGGCGCAGTGTCCCCGTCCGCAACCGGGTCGCCGGTGCGCGGCGCGGCCACCGGCTCGTCCGTCGGCTCTGCTTTCGCAGCATCCGCTTCCGAGACGAGCTTCGGTTCCGAAACGAGTTCCGGTTCCGAATCTTCCGGTTTTGTGTTCTCGTCGCTCATCATCACCACGCAGTCAAGGAACCAAGCCCAAACCCGTTAGGTGGTGCCGGCACAAAGGCCGCCGTTGGCCGAACTTTGCGCGTAGCCGATACTTCCGACTCCCCAATAACACCCGCAACCAGTTGCTTGCCCGGCATGAACACAAGTTTCGTTCGCAGCACTTCTGGGTCTTTGGCTACGCCCGCCTTGTCAAGCACAGGCTGCTCCTGTGGCACCCAGACGCCCCGCCGCGACTTCACTTCGCTCGCCCACCCATCGGCGCTGTAGGCGAAGAAATACGACACATCCCTGATCGCGCCAAAGCGTTCGCGCGAAGTTGTGGCGCCCATGAACCACAGTTTCCCCGCGTCGATAGCCGTGATGCCCGGCAACTTGACTTCGTCCGAACTCACCGCGTCCCAACGCGAGTGCATCGTCGTGTACGGCACGTCGCCAGCGCCATAAGACGTGTCCACGCGCAGAATCGAATGCGTCCGCGTGACAACGTTGCTGCCCTTCACCACCTGCCATTCGTGTACGCCGTCCTGCTCGAACCCCTCGACGACGGACGTTATCGGCGGACCGCCGTCGTAAACACCCTCCTTGCCAGCCACGAACATACGCTTGAACCGCTCGGACACATCCTTCGTGTACAACCGCCCGAATCCTACCCCGGTCGATTCGTAGAACGCGAACACCATCGCCAGCCCGACAACCCCGCCCGGATCGTAGATGATCCGCGTCTTCGAGCATTCCGGCGGGGCCGAGGTGTTTGGCTTATGGTCAGGGAACGTGCCCGGAAAGTCCTTGCCCTGCATGTTGTGGGCGTCCGCCACCCCGCCTGTGACCGTGATGAACGTGCGAATCCCGCGCCAATAGAATGGGCGCAGTTCATCGATCTCACGCCGCTGGCGAATCTCGTACAAGGGCATGGATCAACCCCTAACTCGGGTCCTCAATGAGCGCCAAGCTGGCCCACACGCCTGTTGCCGGAGTGCCCGCAGCAGTCGTGAAATCCTGAACTATTGTGTACACATCGCCATCAACGCCGCCCGCAGTGTCGATGGTGCCCGACACCTTCGCATACGCGGCGTCTCCGTCGTCGAGCGTGACCACGGCGGTAAGCACGGTCGTCCCGTTCTTCTTCAGGTCAATCGTGCACGAGTCGTCTACGAACGCCGTGACAACGCCGCACTCGAAGTTCAGCAGCGTACAGGTTGCCCCGTGAACGACGTGGATCACCTTCGTCTCGTCCGCGCTGTTTCCCACCTGCGCATACGTCTTGTTGTGCTTGTGGACGAGCTTCGTGTACTCGATAGCCGCCGACGCGCTCACGTCCGCGTTGACGATCGCCAGGGCAGGAATGTCGAGTGTCCCGCAACTGACGTTGCCCGTAACGTGCAGGCTGCCCTCGAATCGTGATGGTTGTGTCGCCATGTCAGTGTTCCTTTCCTATGTGTAAGCCACAAAGCCCTGGTACTGGTCGGTGTGGAGGAAGAGGCCAGGGATGACCTCCGGCGTCACCTTCGCCAGCACGCAGACCTTTCCGGTCTCGCCGGAGTCACCCGTATAGTAATCTCCGGCCGCCGCACCGCCTGCGCCGTTGTCCGACACGCCCAGGAGAACACCAGTTGTAACTTTGCCGCCCGCCGTCGTTTCGCGGCTACCCTTGATCTCTGCAAACGCCATGTCGCAACTCCTTTCCTATGCGTAGGCCACGAACCCTTGGTATTGCTCGACGTGCAACGCGAGCCCGGGCAAGACCTCAAGTGTGATCTTCGCCCGCACCAACTTGCGGCCCGTCGGGGTCGTTTCGGTCAGGTAGTCGGCGCCTGCCGCCGCACCGCCCGTGCCGTCCGTCGAAATCAGCAACTTCACCGCCGAGTACGTCTTGCCGCCCGTGTCAGTCTCGCGGCTGCCTTTTATTTCAGTGATGGCCACCCTTTACCTCCTCTTCTCCCTCGTACTTGAGGGCTTGTATCAGGTGCAGCACAACGTCGGTGCAATGATCCGTGCCGCCCTGCTCTTTCACGTCCTTGACGCGCGGCAACATGAGGTCGCGCTCCTCGGCCTCTTTCAGTTCGTCACCCTTCATCGTCTCGGGGTCGGCTTCGGGTTCGATGCCCGGCTGAAAGCCGCCCTTCACCGGGACAAGGTCCATCTTGTCCCACGGCACCTTATAGACCGCCATCCATTGCTTACCAAACTCGATGGGCGCCCGGCCCGGAAACGGGTTGGGAATGGTCGCAGGCACCGTCCTGCTGCGCCGCTTTTCGACCTCGTACTGGGCGATGTTCTCTGTCATTAGTATGCCCTCATTGCAACCCAGGTTGAATGCACGACGATCAGGCCCGGGTACATCTGATCGTCTAGCCTGACGCGCTCACACCGAGGCGTCAGTAACGCGTCAACGCCGTCAAGTTTGTCGCCGCGTGCCGGGATGCCGGCCGAATCCGTCGCAAGGGCAATCCCGTATACCTGGTAAAACACGCGCAGGTTCCGGGCCTCTTTGATTCGCCGCGTCTCCGCATAGTTACCGGCGAAGCCCTTGTTGCTGATCTCGACGAACGTAACGACCATCCACACCGAGTCGAACGCCCCATCAACAGGCTGCTGCGCCACGCGCGCCACGATCTGGTTTGCATCGTCGTAGTACTCGTCGCCGGCCGCAGGCTTCAGCGAGTCCCACGCCGACAGTTGGACCTGGTACCACCGTTCCCAAGTGTCGGCCTGTAACGTCCGGATATGGCGCTGCCGCTTGTCCTGCCAGTAACGTGTTGCAAGCGTCTGCGTCGCCAACGTCCCGCCGTCGTTCACCTGGAGCGTCACGATGCCCGACGGCTCGCCGTACGAACCCTCCTGTATCGAGTAGGCGACAAACTCGTACGACGTCCGGTTGTCAAGGCCCGCTATCGCAACGTCGCCGTCGCCCGCGCGGTTGCCGCCTGCCGTCCACGTCGTCGCGGTGGTCAGGCGGTACAGCACGTAGTTCTGTGCGCCGGTGTCGCCCGTCACGGCGCACGTCACGGCGTCCCCGTCGCCGTCGTTCGCTATCGTCAGCGTGACCTGCCCCGGCACAAGCTGGAACTCGCCGCCCGAACTAATAGTGGTGGTGCCGCCCTTTACGATGCTCACAGGTTTCGCCCGCCCGATGCAATGACGTTCGTGAAAACCGTGCCTCCGGCCTCGTTCTTGTAAACGGACGTGTCGGTTGTCCTTGCGATCTCGCCCTTGACGTAGGCGTTCAGCCGCGTGAGGATTACATCGAGCGTGATGCCGTCTGCCGTGCCCGCGAGAATCGCCGTCACGATGTCCGCCGCCGTTTCGCCGATGCGGTTCTCGATGCTGAACATTGCCAGCGCCGCGTTCACCACCTGCCCGTCGATGGTCGCCGCGTTCAGGTACACGATGTAGTCGGCGCCCGTCACAAAATAGTCGTCGCCGCTCGTGTCGATAACGCACAGGTGCGAGCCGGTCACGCCCTTGTAGTCCTCGGTGTCCGTCACCTCCGCCGTGTTCACCTGAACCCACGCGCCACCCGTCGTCTCCGCCGTCCCGTAGCCCGCAGTCGTCGCAATCTCGAACGTGTCGTTGCCCTTGTTCGCCGCGAGGCCGATGGTCTGGTTCAATTCGGTCATTTGGCTCATGTTGTAGAAGAACATCTCGTCGCCGTTCTCCAAACCGTGGGCAGTATCCGTCACGACGCCGGGATTGGCCTTCGTTACGGTCGCCGCCGTTATCGCGGACGATGCGAACGCGCCGACCTTCTGCACGTAGACCGTGCCATTCGTGGCGCGGGTGACAGACGCGCCATCCCCGTCGTTCGAGTCCCACGCGAACGCGATGTCCGCTGTGTCCTCAGCGAAGTCGCCAATGTATGGTGCCATTGTCTTACCTCACAAGTCCTGTGCGGCCATGTGCGAGCGTACCGTCCACCCGCGGGCGAGCGACGCGCGTAACATACACCTTGAAGTTGTCTATCGAGCCGTAGTCGGCCGCATCTGTGTCAACCGAAGCATAGATGCCCGCGCTACCCGGCCCTGCAAGCGGGGTCTCGTCTGTGTGGTTCAGTATTTCCATACCGTCAAGATAGCCCTTCAAGATGCAGTTGCCGCCCGAGGTCACCATCTCCAGCCGAATCAAGGCCGTGGAGGGGATGCCGTCATTATCAGTTGCTCGCAGGTTAGTGGCCCCGTTGCGCTCGTACAGGTCAAGGGATGCCGGGGTAGACTTCTTAAGCCGCAGAAAGTAGCAATGGGTGATATCTGTTGCGCGCCCGCGCACGCCCATCATCGCTAGCTTGTTTGCGACGCCCGTTGAGACCACGTCGGCCTCGACGGAATAGTCCGCACTCACCGCAGTCATGTCTGGGCCGTCATATTCGCAGAGCTTAGTCACACCACTCGTATCACGGGAGCTACAGACACTACCATCCGAGTACAGCTCATCATCCCGCCCCGCGACAACCGCCCAGTCTGTGTGCCCGCTCAACGGGTCGTTGCTGTGCGTGAACGTATCGGCATAGTGCGTCGTGGTGTGGGCGTAGCTAAGTTGCCCTGCCGCAAGGGCCGCCGGTGGTATCCAGACATCGAAGTCGCCAAACCCGCTGGCCTTCGCCAGTTCAGCCTGCATGGCATGCTCGCCCTGCTCGGCCAGCAGGGTACGCAACTTCTCAAGGAACTCGCCCGTCAGGCACCCCACGTCCGGGTGCTCAATGCGGCAGCCCGGAGGCAACTCCGCCGGCACCTTGATGCGGCCCGGCACGCATACGATCACAGCGTCGTCCGCAATCTCGACCGGCGCACCGGCTCCCCGCAGGTCAATCCGTGTGTTCCATTGCTTCACAAAGCGATGGAGCACCGGAACGCCAACGTCCGTCCCCGGCTCCTTGTCGCGGTTAATCTCGACGGGCGACCTGATGTACGTCCCGCCTCCGAGCGCATCGTAGACAAAGACCATCCGCCGCGCAAGTTCACTACGCCGTTTTGCCGAGCCGCTTTGTACGAGCGCCTCACTCACCGTCGCTTACCTCCCGGCCGTGCTCAATGCGCGTTTCGAGTTCAGTCTGCGGTCCTCATTGATCGCGGCCAGCATGGCCTCGTTGTAGCGCCGCTCGTACTGGCCGGGCTTCCGGCCTATCTGGAGCTCGGCATCGGCCAGCGCTCCGTACCGGATCGCCTGGTTCGTCATCGGCGCGCCAAGGAAATACTTCGCCGCATCACTCACGTCCGTCGGCTGCACAAGGTAACGGTACGTCCATATCCGTGTCGCATCCGGCCGCGGCCACACCCACAGGTTGTACGGCTGCACCGCGGTCTGGTCCTCGGCGCCCGGCACGATCGCGTAGAAATAAGGGTCGCCCGTCGTGTTGCTGCCGCGGCGGTAGTCCTGGATGTCGCCGGGCGTCGCCTCTCTGATGACGGGGCCCGTCTCCGTGCTCTCGTAGGCGTAACGGAACGACTCGACCAGCCCCGAGAAGGCCGACGGCAGCGCGTAGATCCCGGCGCTCTGGATCGACACGGCCTTCGCGGCGAACGCGTCCGAACCCGCGAAACTCAGTATCGTCGCCGACGTGTACGTCGCTACCGTCTTGTCGTCGATGGTATCGATGGTGAGCGTGTCGCCGACGTGGCTCGGGTCGAAGATCCCGGCCGTCGCCGTGACGACGGTGTAGGTGCTCCCGTCGTACACCCCGGTCGCGGTCCCGGTGACCGCCTGCGCGATCGAGATCTCAGCGTAAGGGCGCAGGAAGTTCCAAACGTGACAGTAATCGCGGCCGGGAACGAGCCCCTGCAGCACCCGCGCGTAGCCGGCGCGTACGTTCGGAAGGCCGCTGCTGGCGGCGCCGCCCGTGAGGGCCTCGACCTCGTCGCACAAGCCGTCCATTAGAAGCGGAAGCATGGGCCCGGCTCCTGTTCATGCGGGCCCCGCCTCCGTTCGAGGTCCGAGGCCGCGCGCGGTTTCGCGGACAAGCCTACTTGCCGACGATCATGAAGTCGAACTGCATGCCCTCAGTGCAGGTGAACGTCACCGTGCCGGCGCTCTCGGTCGAAAAAACCGCCCGGACGTCGCCCGGGTCCTCGCCGTACGAGCAGATGGTGAAGAGCACCTTGTTGAACCCCGTGATGACGGCCTGCGTTGTGCCGGCACCATCGGAACGCCCGAGGATGACGCCCGGGCCACCTGAGTACTGCGTTTTGACAATTTCGCCTACGATAGCCATGGCGGCTTCTCCTTGAGTTGGGGGAGGGGCCCGTCGTCGAGCCCCGTCCCGTTGAGATTGTTCCGGCTTACCCAGCGTCCGCTGCGAGCGCGAACCCGAGATAACCGGTTGTCGTTGCGTACGGGCCGATGCCGAGGTAGTCCGCGTCCAGGTTACTGGACGAAATCATCCCGGCGATAGTCCCGGTGGCTGTCTCGTAGGTCCCGCCCAGGCCGCTGACATGCGACTCTGGGCAAACCCCACCACACCAGAACCAACCGAAGTAAGCGTCGGTCATGGCACTCAACGCGTACGCGCCAAGAGAAGACGCGATCACGATGATGTCGGCGTCCGGGTTGTTCGTGACCTGATACCACTTGGTTGCCGACCCCGGAACGACCATCGACTTCGCCGCAATGGGTTCGGCGCTGTTCTGCGTTCCAACCTGCAGATAGATGAACGTCGCGTATCCCTCGATACCCGCATCATCCGTGTTGTACACGCAGAGCTTCTGGCCGATGTCGTATTTGGCCGCCGCAACTTGGTGATGAGCCGCTGCGGTGAACGACCCGCCGGGGATCTCGCCGCGGGAGATGTTCTTCGCCACGCCCGGCCAGTTGTCGAAGAGAACGAACAGTTGAGAATCGAGCGTCGAATCTGCCAAGTTTCTCACCCCCTTTCAAGGAGTAAGGGGCTGGGGCGATGCGTTGCCCCCGGCCCGGTTTATGCAGCGTCATCGGCAAGCGCGAAGCCGATGTGACCAGTCGTCGTGGCGTAGGGCGCCAGGGCTATGACGCCCGATGTCCCAGTGTCGGTCTTGGTTGAGATCATGCCCGCCACCACATTCCCTTCGGTGATGTAGTTCCCGCCCAGGCCGCTGACATGCGACTCTGGGCAAACCCCGCCGCACCAGAACCAACCCCAGAAAGCGTTGGTGATCGGGCTGATCGCGATGCAAGCGAGTGAACTTGCCGCTGCGATGCAACTGTCGGGGTCGTTCGTGAGCTGATACCACAGGGACGCCGAATCCAAAACACAGATGTGCTTCGCTATGATCGTGGTCCCGTCCTGTGTCCCGACTTGGAGGTAGATGAAGGTCGAAAAACCGGCCTTCCCCACCACCGTGCCGCCCGGGTTCTTGTTCTTGATGCACAGCTTCTCTCCGACCGGGTACCTTGGGGTTGCTACGTTGTGGTGCGTGACCCCGGTGAACCCGCCCAGCGGGATGCCGCCCGTCGAGATGATGCGGCCGACCCCCGGCCAGTGATCCTCAAGTACGAACAGTTCCGAATCAAGCGTATTTGCCAAGCCTCTCACCCCCTTTCGGAGGGTTAGGGGGCGAGGCTCAACAAGTGAACCCCGCCCCAGTCATTGTTATCCAGCGTCGTCAGCGAGTGCAAACCCGCATCCGGCTTCTATGTCGGCGGCGACCGGGCCAAACCCAATCGCGTCCGCGTCGGCGAGATCGCTGGTTGCGATCATGCCGGCCAGCACGTTGGCTTCCGTCGCGAAGTTGCCGGCAAGGTCCGAAACGCGGGCCTCGGGGCACACCCCGCCACACCAGTACCACCCGTAGTAAGCGTCCGTCATGACCGACAAGGTCACGCCGAACAGGGCGGAACCGTCTGAGATGACGCAGTCGTCCGGGTCGTTCGTGACGATGTACCACACCGTCGCCGAGTCGGGGACAACCACCTGCTTCGCGGCGCTCGTCGGAGCGCCGGTCAGCTCAATCTGGAGATACACGAACTGCGACCAGCCGTCCTTGCCGCCAACACCGGCATCGTTCCACAGGTTCACAACGGAGCCGATTGGAAAAAACGCCGGCGTCACGTTGTGGTGCTGCGCACCGGTGATGTCGTCGAGGAGCGACGGCTCAACGTTCGGTGGACCCCACGGATTGATGAGATACAGCAGTTCAGAATCAATGGTCGAGTCGGCCATAGTCAGAACTCCTCATCTTGTATACCTGCGACGCCCTTACGTGACGTTCGTAAGCATGATGTTACTGTTCGGGGCCCAGCAGACCAGGTTCCCAGCGAAGAGAACTCTGGCGAGCCACTGGTCTAGACCACCCACCCTGTCACCTTGCCACACGAAAGGGGTCATCTTGAACGAGCGTTCGGGATGGACGCGAAGCTGCCAAGTGTTCACGTTGAAAATGAACATCATCTTGTGGGCGTTGGAGAGAACGGAGTTCTTCAGGTACGGATCCTCGACGACTTCGACGCCGTCGAGCGTGAAACTGTTGAATCCGAACTTCGCCAGGGGCCCATCCTTGAGCATGACCTTTTTCGCTTCGACCCAACTCTTGAGTGCGAGATGGATCGTCGGCCCGACGACGCAAAGATAATCCGCCGGGTCGTGTACGTACAGCTTGACCGCCGACATGGCGAGCCGGAACGTGTTGACGCTCGCCGGCCGTGCCGTCGCCTGATCGGCGAAAGTCTCGGCGATCGAGGCGCCTTGCCAGTAGTCGTTGATGCTGCTGCCGATGGTGCGGGTGAGATGTCCGTACTGAACGTCATGCGTCAGCGCCTGCCGGACCCCCTGAACCCACTTGCCCGCATCTGTTGAGGACTGTGCAGTCTCGTACATGAGCTTGTACAGTTTGATGAGGGCCGCACGGTGAGCCTTTTCGACTAGGTAGGAGACGAAGTCTACCACCTTGACGTCGGCACTGCCACCGTTCTGGATGAACTCCTCGATGTCGTATGCGACCGGCACCTGGAAGAACTTCCATTTGAAGTATGGGTTTTCGAGGAAGGTCTTGCGGCTGGAGCGCAGACCTTCGGCAGGTGTGTAGTCCTGGGCCTGGTCATCGAGCTCGGCCTTATCGACGGGCCGCGTGATAACCTTGCCCCCCGCCCAGCGAACCTTCTTCTTCATCAGAAGACGGTTGATGAGCGGCATGCGCCGGAACACCTGACGTTCGACGGATCGCACCCACGCCTCTCGAGTAGTCGCCTGAATGTTTGCATTCGGCGACGTCGGAAGGGTAGCCATGGGGGCCTCCTATCACTGTTGGAACTTTCCCTCCTTCGACATATTGGCCATGGTTTCTTCCAGAGTTTCCCCGCTCGGGAGTTTGGGAGCAGCGGGTGCTCCACCTGTCCCAGGAGAAGCGGCGGGGCCGGGGGCGGGTTTCGTGCCGCCGCCGGCGGGCTTCTTGGTGAGAGCCAGTTTGCGGCCGATGGCGAACGCGGCATCTTCGACCTGGCCGGGAGGGACTTGCGTTTGAGCTGTGTACCCTCGGTCCGACCAGACCTTTACCATACCCTTCAGGATGTCGTTCCGAAACTCCTCACCGACCTCTGCACAGACGCCGTTGAGAATAGCGTCGTAGGCAGTCTTGTCGACCGTCGCCTGCGCCGCATCTCTGGCGACCGTGGCGTCGGACGAAAGCTGCTGCTGCAGGTTGGCCTGCTTGACCATGAGGCCGTTCTGCTTGATGAGAAGCGCCTTCACTTCAGTGGCATCGCCGAAGTCATCGAGTGCCTCGATGTCCTTGCCGACGCCCTCCAGCTCGCTACTGATGTCCGCCATCTCGGCGGCCGCGTCGGCCGGCTCATCGCCGGACCTGCGTGAAGCCTCGAGCTGTGCTCTCAGGTCTGCGTTCGTTCTGCGCAGATTTGCATTCTGCTGATCGGCTATCTGACGCTCCGTGCTCCAAGGAGCTACGACGGGTGCGGGCTCTTCAGGCGCGGCGGCGGCGGTCGGTGCGGCTGCGGGTGCAGCGTCCGCAGGGGCCTCCGGTGCGGGCTCTTCCCCCGGTTTGCTCGCGGGGGCCTCGGGTTCGCCAGCGGGCTTCGCTGGCTCCGCCTCGGGGGCCGCAGGAGGCGCGTTGCCGTAAACCATGTCCTCCGATAGCCCCATGTCCGTTCCGACGCTCACGTCGACGTTCCCTACATCACCATCGGTTGCCGGTTGTTCCAGGGTCTGGTCACCCATAACCTCACTCCTGTTCTTTGTACCGGGCACTTGTCCCGGCGCTGCGTGACAGAGTAGACGCCGTGGCCGTTATCCTTTCGGCACCTGTCCTATTGGCATTCGGCCACCAGCCAGCTACACGCCGGCCGTTTCATTTCAGCTTTATTCTGGCGCGCCCACCGTTGCGGGCGCCTCAAGTTTTGCGAGCTCCTCTTCTGTGACGTCCTCGTCCTCGGACGGGACCCGCCCCTCGGCCTCGCGAGCGTCCGCGACCCGCTTTTTGCGTTGCAGCGGGATGGCGCAGCTCTCGCAGTACAGCCTGCCCTCGAACTCTTTGACGGCGGCCTTGCTCACCGGCGCCTCGCACTGCGCGCACTTGATCCCGTCGATGTCTTCGTAGCGGCAGATGACGGGCGCGTGGCAGAGCATGTCGAAGGTCCCGTCGTCGTAGTCGATCCGGTAAGACCCGCCCTTCACCTTGCCGATCGCGATGACCGCCTTGGAGTCGCCGGTCGTCGACAGGGGATCGACAACCTGCCCGCCGACCTCGAAGGTCGTCGGCGTCAGTCCCATGAGCATGATCTTCGTCAGTTTCGGCTGTGGCTGCGCGTTCTCGTTCACTGGTCTCAACCTCCTTATTGCCCGCCTCGGTTCTCCGCGGCGGCTGGGCTGGCCGCGGCGGCCTGTTCCTGCTTGTCGGCTTCGTCCTGTGCCATCCGGAACTGCTGATAGGCAATCCAGTCGGGCATCTGGGCGAGTAGTTCGTCCGCGTTCTTCACCTGATAGGCCTCAAGGTATGCCGGCATATACGGCAGGCCGACAACGGAGAACAATTTGTCCGCCTCGATCTTCTCACGTTCCCTATCATAGGGCAGGTCCGACGCGATTTCAAGGTCGAGGTCGATGCTGGCGTCGATGTCGGTCTGCCCAAGCTCGATCACGCTCGCCTTCAGCTTCTCGTCGAGCCCCTCGATCAAGTCGCCGGCGCTGTGGTGCGCCTGGGACAACTCGAGCACGCGCGCCATGACGTCCATGACGAATATGTCCTCGTAAAACGCCTGTAGCCCGGACCGCAGGCGCGTGTTCGTCTCGAGCTTCAGTACCTCGGTCGCGGTCGCCTTGCCCTGCGTCTTCTTCCCCTCGAACGTCTCGTGCACGCCGGTCGTGCTTTTGATGGCCTCGCCGGCCATCTTGACCGCGACTGGCCCGCCCTCACCGAGCGGCGGCGGCTTGACGGCCTGGATTCCGCCCGCCCTGTTGGCCGCAGCCATGATGATCGAGCCCGCGCGCGAAGACAGCTCCGCTTCCGCGTCTTCCCCGCCCTCAGGCGCGTTGGCCAGCGCCCCCTCTTCCACCACCCACGTCGGGTCCGAGAAATGCTTCAGGTGGTTCAGGATGTGGATGAACCCGATGTTCCGGAAGTCCTGCATCCCCTTCGCCATCTCGACCCCGTTGAGGCCCTGCCAGACGTGCGGCAGCGGGTAGTGCAGCCCGATCACGTACGGCCAGTGCTTGTGCGGCCACACCTGGTCCGCCCGGTCAGGATTCAGGATCGCGTCGCCGGCCCGGATGACGTAGCGCCCGCGCGGGAAGAAGGGCTCGTCGGCCGTGGCAACGACGTCGTTCGGCCAGTTATCCTGCCCGAGCATCTCGCCCGTCTCGGGGAAGACCCACGCCTGCCCGCCTTCCCGGTCCTGCAGCTCGATGTCCCCGTCTTCCTGCATCTTCTGGATCGGGCGCGGCCACGTCTCGGCCGTGCCGCGCTCCTCGAAATCCTTGAAGTGGATCTCGGTGATGGTCACTCGCGCGGGCTTGGAGTTCCCGTCCACATCGTTGGCCGACCGGTACTCCTTGCGCGTATTGCCGCGGATGAAGTGGGCCAGGAACCCGTCGCCGATCTGTTTCGGCGCCTTGCCAGGCTCGCCCTGGACCTCAGCCCCGTCCAGCGCGACCTGCGAGCCAGCCGCCGAGAACGACAGCGCGCCGGCACCCGCGACGTCGGCCTCGAACTCGCGGTCGGCCGCGGCCTCGATCTCGGTCTTCATCTCCGGCCAGCGTCTCAGCGCCTTCGCCATGGACATCTTGTACTTGATGAAAACGAACTCGGCGTCTTCGAGTACTTCGGCCTCCGGGTCCGCGCCGAAGTAGATCGGCTTGATGAGCGAGAGCCGGTTGCGGCCCTTCCACCGCCGCTCCCCCTTGTCCCAAACCGCCTTCGGCTCCCAATAGACCTTGCCGACCCAGAAGCCTGCGGACTTCCCGTCGAGCCGCGCCTTCGTGAGCCACATTGGCATCCGGAGGTTTTTCTTCAGCTCCCACCGCAGCCGGGGGTCCCACACCTTGGCCGCGGCCTCGTCCTCAACCGTCTCCGTCGCGGGCTTCGTGATGACCGTGAGGCGGCGCTGAAGCATCAGCGCCATCTCCTGCATCGCAGCGGGGTAGAGCGCGTTCGCCTGGATCCGGTCGTAGCCTTTCTTGACCTCCAGATGCGCGGTCTGGTTGTTGAAGAGATAGTCGAGCCCGCGCTCGTACATCGGGCGCCATTCCTTCGTGCGGCGTTCGCCGTCCGCGATCATGGCGTCGAGACGCGTGTTGAGCTGCTTGAGCTCAATATCATTCAGGTTCGGCATTTGTCCCCTCTTTTTCCAAGATCGCGGCCTCGACGGCCGGCACGAACATCGGATGCTCGCCGCACCACGTATTGCCGTCGACTATGGGGAACGTGCCGCGAATGATTGGCTCGACCCGGGTAATAAACTGCCGCTGCTCGTTCATCCCCGACTTGCTCTGCGGCAGCAGCATGTTCTGCGGCGGCCGGCACCGGCATTGGCCGGCCTTATGCTCCTCGTCGACGATCGCGAAATAAGGACAACTGGGGCACGTCACGGGGACGCCTTCGTGCATGTACGGCTCGAGTTCCTTTGCCATGTCGTTGCTCCTGGTTATTTTCGGCCCACGGCCCCGCCCGGGTTGGCCTTCACGGCCTTGCCGAGCGCCCGTTGCCGCTTCCTCAGTTCGGCCAAGGCCGCCTTGTAGAGCGGCTTGTCCATTTTGACTTCCTCGGCCCGCATGATTGCGTCCGCGGCGCTTTCGATCTTCCACTTTCGTTCCTGCTGCGCGCCGGTTTCGACCGGTATGCCTTTTCCCATCGGTCACCTCCTTCTCATCGCGTCGTCAGTTGTCGTTTCGGCGGCGGGTTCGCGACTCCTGGATCGTACCCGCCGGCGTAGGCCATCGAGAGTTTCCGCTTGCGGCGGAACCTTGGGTGAGTGAACGGGCTCCGTTTCGACCGGGGGCACCGCTGGTGCAGTTGGATGAGCCCGCACAGCATCATCCAGAGGTCGTCGTGTGCGCCCCGCCGGTGCTGGCGTTTGCCGTTGTTGTCTATGACGAAGGTTTTCTCGTCGAGCAGCAACTCTGCGCACCAGTGCTGGACCGACCGGTCGAAGCCGACCACCGGGTCCGGCCGGCAGGCGGCGATGCAGCCGTCGATCATGTGGTCGCGGTTGCCGACGTCCGTGCGCCAGCCGTAGTGCGACAGGGGCAGGGGCCCGACGTAGTCGGCGGGCCGCTCCCGCAGGAACAGTTTCGGATAGCCGCGCAGCGAGCTGAGCGCGGCCATGCCGCATGAGTTCATCTCGGGCGAGACCCATGCGGTGTTGTACCACATCGCGGCCTTCCGGAGCTCGACGCCGAAAAGGTCCGGATCGAGCGGCATGCCGCCCGGGCGGCTCGGACTCAGCAGCACGGCCACGAGCTTGCGGTCGGTCCGCTCGAGCACCCCGCCGGCGTGCCGGTCGGCGGCCGACTTGGGGTTGCTGGGGTCAGTCAGCTTGCCTTCCGCTACGTCGCCGAAGACCACGTAATCGTGGCCCGGCATCGGCGGCTCCCAGACCTCCCAGTAGTTGTTGACCAGGCCGGGATCCCAGAGCGGCGCGGCAAACGGCACCACGGCGGTGTCGTCGTAGCTCAACTGACAGCGCCGGCCCGGCTTGACGTGCCGTTCGTGCTCCTTGATGATGACCGACGGAATTGCGGGCCGGCCGGAGACCAGGAACGCCTCCTCGGGCGTTGACGGATATTCCTGCCGGAAGCGGTTCAGGTCGCCGTTCAGGTCCTCGGTCGTCTTCCATCTTCGGAAGTAGAGCGCCGCCTTCCTCTCCTCGTCCGAATAGCCGAGCTCATCGCACATCTCGGCGAGCATCCCCTCGTCCTCGGCCAGTTCGGGATCCACGTTCGTCCAGTCGTAGTTTGCCGACGGCTTCATGCGGTTCTGGGGGTCGTCCAGCCACGAAATGAAGATCGGCATGAACCCGTCTATATCGTTCGGGTCGTGGACGAGCCGCGCGACCGCGCGGCCCCACCGCTCGTAGAACTCGCCGCCCACCCCGTTCGCCGTCGACTCGATGACGATCATGGTGTCCTTCGTCTTGGCCATCGCGTTGAAGAGCGCCGTCAGCGTACGGGCCGGGTCCGGATAGAACGCGAGCTCGGACACATGCACGTAGAAGAGCGTGTCGCCGCGCTTGAGCTCCAGTTTCCCGGCCGTCTGCACGCGGTAGGACGAATAATGCGGTTGCTTCCAGACGATTTCCTTCTTTGACGAGTACTCATGGTCCTTCTTCTCCTCGTCGGGCAGGTTCTCGTCGAATATCTTGACCATCCGGAAGAGGATGTCGGACGAATCGGCGTCGTGGGCGCAGACAAAGGCGCCGCGGTTGCGCCGGTTCGAGACCTCCGTGAAATACCGCGCGGCGACGCCGGTGGACATCCCGGACTTCCGGCCCTTCAGGATGATGATGCGGACGGGCTTCCCCGCCTTCCGTTGCCGTTCGATGGTGGCGAAGAGCCGCATCTGGTTCGCGTTCAGCCGCAGCGAGACGAGCTCGCCTTCCATGTCGATGATGACGAGGTTCTTGTCGAGCCAGTCGAGCCAATCTGGTTCTTGGACGGCGGCGGTCTCCGCTTCGCGTTCGAGCAGGGCGGGCTCACTCATTCTGGCGTGGCGTCCTCTACGACGTTGACGACGACATCCGGCGCCGGGTCCGGGATCCCAGGCACCTGGGACCGTCCTTGTTCGATGAAGAGCAACTCGCGAAGCGGCCGCGTCTTGTCGCAGTTGACCTGGACGGCCACACTCACCCCGACCGCCGACTTCCGGATCTCCTCCGGCGCGCGGTACAGCCCGAGGATCTTTGCGAGCAGATCGGTCGCGCGGATCATTTCCGATACGGTGGGCTTGACGCCGTCCTCCTCGAACACCTTCTTGGGGTTCATCGAGAGGTCGATCAGCCGGACGATTACCCGCTCCCTCGAAGAGCCGAGTTGCTGGACGTAGTCCTGAATGTGGACAAGAACGGCCGGTTGCTTGAGCAGCCAGGTCGCCCGGTTCTCGGTATATCCGGCCGCCCTGGCCGACGCCGAGGCGTTCATGAAGTTCTCGCCGGGCGACAGGTAGAAACCGAGGAACTTGCGCATCTTTACCGAGAGGCGCGGCGCGACCGATTCTGCGTCCGCGGCCTTCTCAGGTAGTGCCTGCTCACTCATGCTATTCGCCGCCCTCCAGCTTGCCCTCGATCCGGCTTACGGTCTTCGATACCTCGTTCAACTGGTCGAATATCCGCTGCTCCATCTCCTCGCGCCGGCGCTGGCAGTCCCTGTGTGCCTGGGCGTTCCCGTTTACCTTCTGCTGCACCTTGCCATAGGCGATGGCACCACCGACGATTGTGGCAAACACGCCCGCGCCCGCGATGCTGATGCCAACCCATTCCGCGCTCATGCCTCCGCCTCCGTGCTGTAGATCAGAGTGAACCGCTCAACGTCCTGGCAGGCGTCGTGGATATCATCCGGGTTCGCCGCGTTCGGTCGCACACCGAAGAAGTGGGTTGCCCCGAGTACGCAGGTGACAAAGCCGTGGTCAGGCGGGTGCGTGAGAAGATAGTCGCGCAGGCGCTTGCAGACCCAGGCGACCACCCAGGAGCAGATCGGATAGTTGTCCATGAAGAGCAGCCGCCGGAAGAAATACACCCCGCCGAGCAGCCCGTCGCCCGCCTGCGCCAAGTTCTTCCACCAGCCGTAGCTCTTCCCCTCGTAGTAGTAGCACTGGTCAAGAATCACTGCCTTCGCGGCGATGGGCAACTTGACCTTGAGCCGATAGACCTCTCGCCAGCCGCCCTTGAGCCGCGGCGCGACGGGATGAATGCGCACCTTGGCGAGCGCCTCGCAGACAAGCTCGGCCCCGTACATGATCCCGACGTGCGAGCACTTAGTCCGCTCTTCGCCTCGGCTCCGGGTGAACCACTTGATCAACCGACTCAGCCTGGAGCGATCGCCGAAGCAAACGATGTCGCCCGTCTGAAGGCCTGGGATGGTCATTGTTGCGCTCCTCAAGGGGCCTGGGCCGCCGGGCTGTCAGTACACCGGCCGCCCGGCAGGCGTGGACTTCCCGGGCTTCCCGGGCTTCCCGGGCTTCCCGGACCCGCTGGTCTTCTCGGCCCGGGCTTTCTTCTCCTTTACCGGCGCGACCTCCTCGATCGCGGCCTCCGCGGCCGCGCGGTCACGAGCGCCGCCGCAGTAGGCCACCAGTGCGTCGACGGCCAGGACCCGCCAGTCCTTGTCGAGCAGCTTCTCGAGCAGGGCCGCGCGCGCGACCTGGTAGAACGGCTTCGGCATGTCCTTTGGGCTAAGGATCCGGTTCAGAGCGTCTCTCACCCTTTGTGGCGCTGGCATCGGGCTTCTCCTTTCGCGTGATGGTTAGCTGGCCCTCTCTTAGGGACCCGGTGATTGCGTACTCCTTCGTCGGGATGACCAGGATGATGTGCGGAATATGCTCGTCCCCGTTCGCCTCGGACCGCAGCAGGCGGTCAATCGCCTCCTGCGAGATCGGCACTTCTGCTCCTGGGGCCATCTATCGGCTCCTCTATGCGGCCCTGTCGGTGTGCTCGTACCAGTCCAGGCTGATTGAGTGGGCGTTTGCGCTCGCACCTGTGTTCTGGAGGTAGAAAACATATATGGCATTCTGGTCCAATATCCATTCCTGCGTCCCACGGTTAACGCCCCCAACCGCCTTCGGCCCACCCCCACCAGCCAGATACTCATGCTCCAGCTCTGTGCCGGACGAAACGCCAACTGCGGTCCATTCCGTTTCGTCCATCGTTGTTACACTGCCCACCGTGGGCGTGTCCTCAAGCGACTGGACGGTGCTGGTGACCGCCGAGTTCCGGTTCCGGTTCAACACCGGCTTGTCGGTGCCGTCGCCCGCGTCCGCCAGTGTCGGGGCTTCAAGAACAATCGCTTCCGCAGCGGAGGAACAGTTGAACGTCGCCGTCAGGTGACACCACTTCGCCGTGTTCGAGGTCTTGAACATAATGGCAGTCACGTCGTCGTCGCTATTGGCCGTGGTTTCCGAATAGCCAACGTGAAACGACGACCCGCCATGAATCTCATGGTGGGCGTCGGAGATCACCTCGAGGACGTGCGTCGAGGCATCCACCCGCGGGACCTGGTGCGTGGTGTCCCCAGTCTTGCCCTCTATGGTGAAGAGCGGGGAATTGTCCAGCCGTTCAACGCCGAAGATCTTGCCAAGCGCGTCAGCGAACCGCATCGGGGGTCCCCTTTACGCCAGGTCGGCGTTCATGAGCTCGGGATCGGACCGGATAAGGACGTCCACGCTCGCCATGGTGCCGCGTTTCGTCTGGATACTCAGGCCGTCGACCCCGAGCAGGTCCACCTCAAGCACCGCGATCGAGTCGTTCGCGTTGCTGAACACCCGTGCACGCGGCGAACTCGACGTCTCGGTGAGGGTGTCGCAGAAATGGTTCGTCGCCGGCCCCAGAATCCCGGCCTCGTCCCCGTACTCGAGCGTCCCGGCCGTCATCGCGCCGATCGCCACGACCCACGGGATAAACACCGGCTGCTGGTCGTTCTCCCCGCCGGTGCAGTAGAACCACAGACTCAGCAGGTACGTCCCTGCGTCCGCATCCTTACACGTTCCGCCGAAGATCAGGCAGACCGACCGTGCACTGCCGCACTCGTACGCCGTCGCCGGCAACTCCAACGCCGGCTGCAGGGCCGCAAGGGCCGCGTCGTCGTCCGAACTGTTCACGAACAGGTTCATGCTCATCGCGACTCTCCGTGCTCCCCAACACTTACCGTATAGCCACAAGCCTACATGCTGTTTCCGCAAAATGCAACTGCGTTTTCGGGGGAAAGTGACAAAGTGGCACTTCCGGGCCGACCAGACCGCCCCGGGGCCGCCCGAAACCAGCCCGCAGAACGGCCCAATAATCACCCCCAAAAGCAGCCTCGAAACAGGCCCCGTTTCCACCCTCAAAATGGCCCCGATCCCAGCACCGATCCAGCCGCTTCGAAAACCCGCGCACCGCCCGAAACTACCCCAAAAACCCAAAACCTGTTCCTGAAAACAGAAAAACTGCCCAGAGAAAAACTTTCAAGTTTCCAAAAACTTACCGACTAACCAGTTCGGTGTACTTTTTCCCAAATCCACCCATTTCAACCGTCAGCACCAAGCCGCAGATGCCGTACCTATGCACCCCGCCCTATTTACAACCGCATACCCTATTACTACCCTATCGCTACCATATACATACCCTCCCGATGCCATATACATATCATACCTATATCCATGCCATAGGGGTATCTTATGTTCTGTTCTGTTCTGTTCTGTTCTGTAATTGCGCTCCGATACCCTATGCATACCCTATCGCTCAAAAGCTGGTTTGAATCCCAGCTTGTGCGAGTCCAACCGGTGCGCTACAAACGAAGACCAAAAACACCCGACCAAAAACCACCGCCAATTCCCGCCGCAAAAAGAGGACCCAAAAAGATCAGGATTCCAACCCTCAAAAAGGGGACCCAAGATCCACCCAGAAAAGAGGTCCCGACTTTCAGAAATAACCGCCCGGAAAAAATAGGAGTCCCGCCTGCACGAAGGTGTCTGACTCTCGTAGTGCTGGTATTAGGAGGCAAGGGGACCCTGGGGCGCGAGTCCCCGTCCGGCCGGTTCGCTGCCAGTTTGGCCGTCAACGTCCGATAATAGAAGTAATGAGGTGTTGGGTATTGTGGGTTTACCGGCACTTACAGCATTGGCCCGTTATGCGGTCACCGAATCGGGCATTATTCCACGCATTCTGGGCCGCGCTGAGCTCGGGCGCGGTGCTGATCTCGGCTTGCCGGCCAGTGCCCACACCTCGCCAGGCGAACGGAGCTCGATCCTAAGCTCATCAGGCCCTGATTAGGCCCTGTGGTATGCCCATTGTCCGCGCAAGGGCACAGCGTCGAGCTCCGTGGCTCTGACGGCCTACTGGGCTAGCCTCGTTACCCGTTGTTCCTGTCTTTTACCTACGAAGTGTCAGCGCAGTCTGGACAGCGCTTGAGAAGATGTGGATCGAAGTGCTCTGCGGCGGGGTACATTGAAGAGCATTGCGTTGTGTGTATCATAACGATACAAAGGCGAAATGGGCGTATCGAAACGATACTCAGTTATACTGTGGTGGCAGCAGGGGTTATGAATAAGCGTGGGATACTTCCCGACTTTATGTATCAGAACGATACATTCCCGCGTGGTTCGGTGTGTTATCAGTTTGGGTGCAATCTTGGGTTGCAAGGTGTGTGGGTTGCGGCGGTTATGATTTAGGTTGTGGGTTAGGTGGTGGTGTGGCACACAGATTGCTCTTGCAAGTCGACCGTGATGGCAAGTCAATCCGACAATCAGAACGGCGCGGCGCCCGGACAAGCGGGATCATCTCGGCTTGTCATCACACCGGGCGTTCGCGCCATATTTGTGAGGGCAGGACGATGTACAAGACGATGACAGTCGCGGGGCACGAGGTGAATGCCATTTGCAGCAAGGTGGGACGATACGGCGAGATCCCGCGCGAAGCAACCGTGCTCGTCGGGCCAACTGACCGGCCCGGGTTCCGGGCACAGGACGGCCCGGCGGCTGTGGCATTCCGCAAAGAGGCGCGGCGCGCGGTCGCGCTGGCGCTGGGACTGCCGTTCAAGAAGGTGCGCGCGCAGGCTCGGTATAGCGAGCTTGTGCCCCGCGCGGACGGTTCGATCGACCGCCGCGACGCGCAAGGCAAGGTCATCGGCACATACGCCGCGCGATAGCATCTGGCGCCGCCGGCCCCAACGGGTTCGCGGCGCGCCAGCCCAATAACGGGCGCTGAGGGCGCAACGATGGCGAGCTTATTTGAGCAGTATCGACCCCAGATATGGGGCGAAGTAGTGGGGCAACATCGACCACTTGCCAAGATCGACGCGCTGCGGCGGCGCGGGTTTGGCGGGCGCGCGGTGTGGGTGTCTGGATTGTCGGGCACTGGCAAGACGACCGTAGCCCGCCTGATCGCCGCCGAGATCGCCGATCCGCTGTACATTCTTGAGAGCGACGCAACAGGCCTGGGCGTCAAGGAACTGGCGGGTATCGAGGACATGTTCCGCTATCGGCCCTGGGGCCGCGGCGGGTCGTGTGTCATCATCAACGAGGCGCACGGCCTGCGGCGCGACGTCATCCGGCGGCTGCTCGTGCTCTTGGAGAGTTCGCCGGCGTGGGCGACGTGGATATTCACCACGACATCAGACGGCCAAGAGGCGCTATTCGAGGATCACGAGGACGCCGGGCCGCTACTGAGTAGGTGCGCGGTGATCGCCCTGAGCCGCCGCGACCTGTCCGCACCGTTCGCCAAGCGAGCGCAGGAGATTGCCGAGAGCGCAGGCCTCGACGGACAGCCCTTGGCCGAATATGTCAAGCTCGCCCACAAGCATCACAACAACCTGCGGGCGATGCTGCAAGAGATCGAGACCGGCGCGATGTGCGCCTAACTGCCGCCAAGCGCGGCCTTTTGGAGGACAAGACGATGTATGCTTATTATGACAGACAAATCGCAAAGGTCGGCGACATAATTCAGGGCGGTAATGCTGGCACCTGTCGCGTGGAAAGCATCCGGCCTCGTGCCATAATCCGCAACATCCAGACGGGCGAGACGTGGGAATTCGACGGTCTGAGCGCCTTCGACCTGTTGACCCGCGCCTCTACCGGCCAAGACTGCGCCGCCGCCGAAGGCTTGGGCATTGCTACCATGTTCGACAACTAACCCCTTGCCGCGCTTGGCCGACCGGCCCGGCGCGGCGCCAGCCCCGGACAGCCTGCACAACGCAGGCGCGACGGGCACGAGGGCGGAAAGATGGCAAACTTGGCAGAGATGCAGGACGTACTATTCGTACTGACCGCCGAAGACGTGCTCAACGTGGCCGCAGACTATGTTGGCCGCGACCTGACGCACGACGAGCAAGAAATTGCGCTTGCCGAAGCAGAGCGGAGTTTCGGCAAGGGTTACATCTGCGGCGACTGGTGGGAAGAGCTGTCCGAAGCTTTCCGCAACACTGAGCTACCCGAAGCCGAGTAGCAATCCGGCCCGGTGCGGCGAGGCCGCTCTTCCCATAATCGGGGCCGGGCCACCAGAGGGGAGCAACGCGGCAAGATTGGAGGGCGAACAGATGAAATGGGAAGTGATGGTAACGCGAGATGTGACCGAGAGCGTACTGGTCGAGGTCGAGGCCGAGACGCCAAAGCTCGCCGACGAGCTCGCCCTTGAGCGCGCCCGTAATGGCGAGTTGGAATGGCAACGCAACGACTGCTGGCCCGGCGACCCTTATGTCGGAGACGACGAGGCCGGAACCGAGACCGCATAACCGGCCCGCAGGGGCCACTGGAGGGCTTACGATGGGAAAGCAAGAGCATACGCCGGGGCCGTACAAACTCGATACCGAGTGCTCGGCAGTGATTGTCACAGGCAAGGGTGGCGACGTCCAAGTGTGCGCCTGCGGGGCGGAAGATGACCCCGCGTGCATGGCCGACGCCCAGCGCATCAAGCTGGCCCTGACGTGCCACGATCCCCTGCTGGCGGCTCTCACGGCCTCTTGGAAACACACTGACGCAGATGAACGCGTCTTTTTCTGCAACTGTCCATCTTACAAGGTACTCCGCCGGAACAGTCTCACAAAGGTGGAGCATTCCACCGCTTGCCAGATGGCCCGCACCGCAATCGCATCGGCCCGGGGCGAGAGTTGACAATGAAAGCAGAACTCTATGAGCGCACATTCGCCTTTGGCAAGAACCGATACCGGCTTGACATTCACGACCGATGGAGCGCCCTGTATTCTGGGCGGTGGCCCAATAGCGGCCCAACGCCTTCGCATCGTTGGAATCTCATCCCGGAGGAATCTGTGCCGAAGGAAGTGAAGGAATTGGCCGCTAGAACTTGACAGCCTGGGCGCCGGCGTTATGGTTGCGGCTCGTGCTGCGGCCTAGTGGCCCATCCCCACGCCCTCCGCCGGCGTCCGCTTTTAGGAGAGAGGCGATGATCACCGAGCTCTGCATCCGTGCCCTGGGCGTCGTCCTGGGCTTTGGTGCTGGCTTCTGGCTGCGCTCGTGGCTCGGCCCTGAGCCTCTTGATCCGCGAGCGTGGCGCAACTGGAGGGTGAGGAAATGACCGAAAAAGGTCAAGAGAATAAGCCGTTCACTTGGGCCGAGCGGGCGAAGCTGCTGGACTTGGACACTTTGCCCGACGACGACCCAGGGCGCCGCTTGGAGCCGGGACAAGAAGCAGATTGCCGGCGGTGCAAGTGGCAGTATATCTTCAGGTGCTACACTGGGGTCCTCGAGTGCTACACTTCGTGGCCTACGCCCGCCGAGTACCGATCACGCACCGGCTTCGAACTGAACCATTCAGTCGCCAAAGACTGCCCTCAGTTTGTCGTTGGTATCCGGCCGGCGTTGTGGCAGGGCGATCGTGCGGAGTGCAATGAGTGCGGGCGCGGGCCGTTCAAGGACGCCGACAAGTTCTCCCCGTGCGACGGTACGCACGGCGACGCCTGCGGGCTTTGGCCGTACCGCTGTGGGCGCTTGCGCCACTACTGGAGGGCAGGACGATGGCGATCGGAGTGGAACAGGAGGGCCAAGCAATGACCCAACTTGAGCAGATGGCCGTCGAATGGTTTCAGGACCTGCAGCGCATGCGGGACCGCGCCGCCAAGATCCTCGCGACAGAGCCCCCGGACGGGGACACGGAACGGCTATTGAAGTTCCGCCGGGCCCTCGGCCACGCGCAGTCGTCGCTGATTAAGCCCTGCGGGCGGGTGGCGCCCGCAGGGCCATACCCACCGTGACGGGGATGGACTAGTGAACAACCGGACGGCGTTGCGGCTCTCACATGCCCACCGACGCGGAATGATCGCCAGGGTGACGCCGTCCACTTTTCTGAGCGGAGGTCAACATGACGGATGAACAGAAAGCGCGTATTGTGCGGCTATTCGGCAAAGACGGGCTCGAATACCTCGAGACCCACCAGCCGCCCGGCATGACGGAGCTCCTGGACATCCTGACCGTGGCGCACAAAGAGTTCCTCGTGCGCGCCGACATCACCGTGCCCTGCGGCGTGGTCAAAGAGGGGATCGGCTCGTCGCCGCTGGCCCAGCGGCTGCGCCTGTCCGCGACCGTCGCCGTAGACCTTACCAACGCAATGCTTTGCACCGAAGTCGTAGGCCAGCCGCCCAGCCCGCGCCTGGCCGTGTGCCTGTTCAAGATCGTCAGAGCGCTCAAGGAATACGCCCCAGGGCTCCGCCGCTAAGGAGTAAGTCCGCATATTCTTATACGCGACCACGACAGTTCCGCTTGTTTCTTGCCAGCGCGTGTGATATGTTGGTAACACTTGCGTTTTCTTGTCTCGCGGAGATGGCTGATGCCTGACCTGACAATGGCCGATCTCGCCAAGCTGACCGGCCGGCACGTCGATACGCTGCGGCGCTTGGCCCGTACGCACCGCCTGCCAGGGGTCTACCGCCTCGGCAACTGCTGGATGATGACCCAGGAGGCTGCCGACAGGCTCCGGCGCCTCGCTCCCGTTCGCCCTCGGCTCACCCGGGGCCAAGCCCCATGATACAGACAAACGCCTCGACCGCGACCTCGAATAATCGGAGACGGCCCCATGCCCACACACCAAGTCAACACGGGATTCCTCTGCGATCCCGACCTCGACGACTGGCCGGCGCTCTCGATGTGGCTCTATGTTTGCCTCTGGTGCAACCCCGAGATCAACGGGCTCACCGGAATCTACCGTAGGCCGTCCGACCGGATCATGGCGGTCTGGACCCGCATGTCCGGCGAGGAACTCGAGACGCATTGGAAAATCGTCACCGATAAGATTACGACGAGCCGCGGCGAAGTCCTGCCGGCAAAGGTCCAGGAGTTCAAGGGCGGCTGGCTGTGGGTCGTCGGCAAAGCCAACCACGCCATCTACTCGGTCACGCAGGCGACAGGAGCCATGAAGGCCATCATGCAGGTGCCCCAAGAGGTCGCTGCCGCCTTCATCGAAAAGTACCAAGTCCGTTTGGCCCGCGCTGGCATCACGGACGTGCGAATCCAGCCAACAGGCGGCATTACCTATCAGGTCCGCGGCCAGCCCGGAGCGCCGGCGAAGTCCGCAGCAAGATCAAGCAACGAGCGCGCCATCCGCCCCGTTCGGCCCGGCGGCGCCAAGGACCCTGTGTGAGAAGAAAGAGCTCGGCCGAGAGTACATAATTCAGGAGCCTATGCAGATGACAATCCCAAGCGAAGAAGTGCGATCACTACAACTCACGCGACGGTTCCTTGAGGACATCCTGAAGACTGACGGTCGCGTCAGTCGATTCCGAGCGACCGGGATCATGGAGAGGAGAAGGCGTGCGCGGGCCTGCTTGCGTCATTTCCCGCCTCAGGATTCGACAGAGCGCATCTGGAAGAAGGCTTATGGCAAGAAGTATTACTGAGCAGGCCGAGAAGAAGGCCGCCGCCCCGTTGCCAAAAAACCCGCAACTTTTCCCTTGACGACTTTCGATTCATGGGATAAGGTTCTTATTGGTTGGGAGCAAAGGAGCGAAACAATGGCAAACAAGAGTGTATTCGCAGGGAATCGCGGCCCGCTGGCACCGGCCACGGACACAGTCAACGAGGCGGGCGGGCGCGCTTACAAGATGGGCGCCCGGCAGGCGCTCGCTCAGTACGCCGCCACCGGCTGCCTCAACGACACGTACTACGTCGGCGCGGACGTGCAGCTCGAGACCGTCCTCGACCTCTGCAAGCAGCTCGACGCGAAGTACATCGCGCAGGTCGCCGTCTACGCCCGCACCGTCGCCCACATGAAGGACATGCCCGCCCTGCTCTGCGCCGTCCTCAGCACAAGAAAGGACGCGAAGCGCCATGGCCTAAACATGCTCGAGCTCATCTTCCCGCGCGTTATTGACAACGGCAAGATGGTACGCAACTTCGTCCAGATCATGCGCAGCGGGGTCGTCGGCCGGAAGTCGCTCGGCACCCGGCCCAAGCGGCTCGTGCGGCAGTGGATCCAAAACCAGAGCCCAGATGCACTCTTCCGCGCGACGGTCGGCCAAAGTCCCTCGATCGCCGACATCATCAAGATGGTCCACCCCGCCCCGCGGAACGTGCAGGAGAACGCGCTCTACCACTACATCGTCAAGGGGGAGCTGTCGGAAGTGGGGCTCACCGGCCTCGCCGCACAGTACGAATACTACAAGCGGGGCAGCGGCGATGTCCCCAACGTGCCCTTCCAGATGCTCACCGCGCTCGAGCTCGGGCCGAAGGAATGGACCCAGATAGCGCGCAACGCCCGGTGGCAGATGACCCGGATGAACCTCAACACGTTCCTGCGGCACGGAGTCTTCGACGACGAGAAGATGGTCGAGCTCGTCGCGCACCGGCTGGCCGCCGAGGAGCAGGTCCGCGCGTCCCGCTGCTTCCCGTACCAACTGCTGACCGCGTTCCACAGCGTCAGCCTCGAGATGCCGCAGCCGATCAAGCTCGCGCTGCAAGACGCGATGGAGATCGCCTGCGAGAACGTCCCCGTCATCAAGGGCAGGGTCATCATCTGCCCCGACGTGTCCGGCTCCATGAGCAGTGCCGCAACAGGATGGCGCGCGGGCTCCACAAGCGCCACGCGCTGCATCGACGTGGCCGCGCTCGTGACCGCTGCGCTGCTGCGCAAGAATCCCACCGCCCGGCTGCTGCCCTTCGAGGAGCGCGTTGTCTCTGTAGGCATCAACCCGCGCGACAGCATCATGACGATCGCCAACGCGCTCGCGTCGATCGGCGGCGGCGGCACGAACTGCTCGGCTCCACTTGTGACGGCGAACCTCGGCAACGTGCGCGCCGACCTCGTCGTCTACATCTCCGACTGCAAATCGTGGGTCGACGTCGTCCGCGGCCGCGGAACGGCGACAATGCAGGAATGGTCCAAGTTCAAGCACTGCAACCCCTACGCCAAGATGGTCTGTATCGACGTCGCGCCGTACGACACGCTTCAGGCGATCGACACCGGCCACAACGACATCTTGAACATCGGCGGGTTCAACGACGGCATCTTCACCCTGCTCGCGCAGTTTGCAGAGGGGAATGGCGGGCATTGGGTCGACGAAATCGAAGAGATCGAACTGTGAGAAAGGGCCGAATGCTGGCGAGACTACATCATTCTTGGGTAATGACTGCGGCCTTTGGCCGCAGCGCATGTCTCGTCAATTCTTGTCGGCCCAACTCTCTGAGGGCGAATGCAGGTGAGACTACATCATGACCCGGAGGTCGCAGGTTCGACTCCTGCCGCCCCGTCTATCGGGGCGTAGTTCAGTGGCAGAACGCCGGGATTGCGTCCCACCGAATCCTTGTCGCCCTCACCTTTTTCTTGTTTGGGACCGAATGCCGGCGGGATTACATCACTTAAAATGATCCGGCCTCGGCCGGAATGTCTCGCCAACCCTCGTCGGTCCCTTTTTCTTCTCGCTTCCGGCGGTCGTCGGGCTACTGAGGTCTCCCACCTTGTTTCGCTCCGGCTCGGCGGCCGTCACTTTTTTCTTCACAGTTGAGGCCCAGCAGTGAGTAGCGCCGAGCGGGTACCCCCTCATTCGCAAGAGGCCGAGCTGGCCGTCCTCGGCGCCATACTGCTCGAGCCGGCCGCGCTCCTCCGCGTAATCCCCATCATCAAGCCGCAGCACTTCTACCGGGCCGACCACCAAAAGCTATTCGCCGCAGCCCTGGCGCTGTTCGAGCGCCGCGAGCCGGTCGACGTGCTCACTATGCGCCAGCAACTCAAGAAAATGGGCGAGGATGATGTCGCCGACAACGCCGACCTGTTCATCGCGCTGGGAGCCGGCGTCCCATCGATCGCCAACGCCGAACACTACGCGCACATCATCTTCGACAAAGCCATCACGCGCGAAGTCATCGGAGCGTCCAACGAGCTGCTCTGCCAAGCCTACGAGGACAAGAGCCAGCCCGGCGAGCTCGTCACTCGAGCCCAAGCCGTCATGCTCGAGCTCGGGCAAGGCGGGGCCGCGCTCGCACCCACCCCCATCAGCGAGATCCTGCAGGATGTTATCAGCCGAGCGGTCAGCGGCGAAAACCTCGCGCCATGCTTCGCGACCGGGCTCGTCAACCTCGACCGCGTCCTCGGCGGTGGACTGAGAAAGGGGCAGTTCACCATCATCGGCGGCCGGCCAGGCACCGGCAAGTCGACGCTCGCACTCACCATCCTCGCCCGGCTCATCAAGGACAAGGTGCCGGCCTACTTCGCCAGCCTCGAGACGCAAGCGGACGACGTCGTCAAGAACATGCTCTGCTGCGCCGCACAGGTCACCGCCCACCGGCTCGACAGACAAGAGCTCGACGAGAACGAATGGAAGCGGGTCAAGAGCGCGGCCGGCAAGCTGTACGCGCCCGAAACGATGATCGATGACCGCGGCGGGCTCAGTATCACGGAGTTCCGGGCCAGGGCCCAATCGCTGCAGCTCGAGTACGGCACCCAAGTCGCCATCCTCGACTACGCGCAACTCATGTCCGGCAGCGAAGAGCGTGGCCGTAATGGGAACCGGCTAGAGGAACTCACCGAGATCAGCCGCGGCCTCAAGAGAATGGCGATGGACATGAAGATCGCCGTCGTCGCGCTCTGCCAACTCTCGCGGCTCGCCGTCAACGTTACCCCGCAACTGAACCACCTCCGCGAGTGCGGCGCGTTCGAGCAAGATGCCGACTGCGTTCTGCTCATCGACGAACACCCGCCGCCGGACAAGACCCCGCCCGTCCTCGCCGAAGACGATCACCGATTCGACCTGCGAATCGCCAAACAGCGACGCGGGCCCACGCGCGTGATGCCAATGATCTTTCAGGCCAAGTTCATGCGCTACGTCCAGTTCGACGCGCACACAAAAGAACCAGGGACAGACCAGCCGGAAGGGCCGCAGCAACAGGAGCTCGAACTAGAGGTAGATGACGCCCCGTTTTGAGAGGAGCCGAGGATGGTAGGTGAACAGGACGTACTCCAAGCGCAACTCGAAACGGCCTTACGGCTGTCGAGCGCCGCAGAAATAGAGATTGGCACCGCTCGTCAGCGGGCAACGGCGAGCTTCCTATATCGACCCCGGCTGATGATCGACGGCGACCAGTGGTGCGCCTTGCTCGGCGAGAATCTACAGGACGGGATTGCGGGGTCTGGTGACAGCCCGGCTGAAGCCTGTGCGGCATTCGATACAGCGTGGCATGAGAAGTTGCCCAAGAAAGGAGCCTGAAGATGAACTTCTGCAAGGACTGTCGGCGCTGCATGCCGGACAAGCCGGGCCGGAACTACTTTACGCTCGAACACTTCGACCGCTATGAGTTTGCGAGGTGCGCGGCGTCTCCTTGGGGACCAAAAGGGGCTGAGTTGACAAATCGCGTGTCGGGCGATACCAGAACACGGTGGCTAAACTTCTGTTCGACTGTGCGGCGCGAGGTTGGCCCACTCGATTCTCTGGCCCCTGGCGATTGGATTGACGACTGCCCGGACTTCGGGGCAATCCTGCCCCCGATAGCACCCATGTTGGCATCGTGGTGGCGCCGAGCACTGAACTGGCTGCAGCCGCAAGGAGCCTGAAGATGGCGAAGCAACATTATCCCCGCTGTCCGAATGATTGGATGAATTGGTGGGAACGCTGGGTGTTCCGTTTGGGCTCCGACATGTTTAACCGAACAGCGTCTTGGGCAGAAAGACTTGAGCGACTTGCAGTGCGGTTTAACCGTTGGTGGTTCCGGTGTGTATCGATGCGATTCGAGAGGTTGGGCCGTTGGGGCCTGGATCGCGGAAGGCGTCGCGAGGAACGCCGTTGGGAACACCACCAAGCGAAAGGAGCCTGAAGATGGCGAAGATTGACCCCGACGCGCCGGCGTTCAGCACAAGCCGCACTTGTGCGATCGTGCGTGATGGCGACGGCCAAACTGAAGTGTCACTGTGCGGCCTGACCGTGCGTGCGTACATCGCGACGGAGCTGATGCCGGGGTATCGGAAAAGTTGGAGTACTGAAGCAGCTGCGGAGCAGGCCGTAACGGACGCCGACGCCCTTATCGCGGAACTGAACAAGGAGGACTAAGACGGATGCGCAAGAAGCGTAGGCGGAAGTTGCAGGAGCCGATCGAGACCGACCAAGACGAGAGCGTAGCCTGCCAGCGGTGCGGGCATGTGCGGGGGAGTCACGGCCTCCACGGTGACAGGGCGAACGGCTGCCGGTCAATGGGCTGCGACTGCCCGTCCTTTTTGGATGTGCCTGGGCGATGCCTCGTGTGTGAAACCCCGCTGACGCTGAAGCACGGGTACGCGCATAGTGGCATGTGCGGCCCTTGCTGCACTGGTGACAGTTCGACACTTGAGGAATTTGGCGACACTTGGTAACAGGAGAAGAAATCATGACCCAGCAGCCGATCACGCTCAGATGCTCTCGCTTGCCGCTCGCGTTCAAGTGTGCCGAATGCGTCCGGCCCGGCGACCCCTCCATCAACGTCGGCAGTGACATCGCCACGATGGGCACCGCCGTACACGCCGCACTCGCGCACCACGTCAAGCACGGGGACGCGCCCGACCTCTCGGAGATCGCCGGCGAGTACAGCATCAGCGACAAAGTCGGCGAGCTCGAGGACCTCTTCTGGCGGGGCGTGTCCCTGTGGAAGCGTGTCAGCGAGTACTTCCCGGAGCCGAAGGTGGAGGTGCGGCTCACGGCGCTCATCGTCGACGGATGGGAACTCACCGGAACCGCCGACCTCATCAGCCAACCGGCGCTCCACCGCTCGGGCGTGGTCGACTGGAAGAGCGGGTACAACGTCGGCGAGTACGCCAACCAGGTCCGCGGCTACGCGTGGCTGCAATGGGCCGCGATGGGGTTCGACCCCGACGGCGAAGTCACCGTGATGCTCATCTATCCCCGGCTGGGGTTCTTCCTCACATACACCTACTCGGCCGACGACCTCCGAATGTGGGGCAAGCGCCTCGTCACCGAGATCGTCCACCGGCTCGGCACGTTCCAGCCCGGGCCCCATTGCACCTACTGCCCGCGCTTCCACACCTGCCCCGGCCGGACCGAGCTCGTCCACAGCATCACGCGCGACCTCGCCGTAAAGGCGTCCGTGACGCCCGCGTCGCTGCGCCAGCTCGACCCCGCCGACCTCGTCGAGATCCGCGCCAAGGTCAAGTTCATCAAGAACCTTGTTGCCCAACTCGAGGACGCCGTCAGGATGGAGGTCGAAAGTGGCGGGCCACTGCCGACGACCGACGGCAACGCGCTCCAGCTCCAGCCGATCCCGCACCCCACGATCGAGGCCAAGGCCGCCTGGCCCGTGATGGAGCAATTCCTCAGCGCCGACGAAATCAACGGGTGCCTCTCCGTCCGGAAGAAGGCGCTGCTGGATGAGATCGGCAAGAAACAGCCGAAGGGACAGAAGGGCAAAGTGAAGAAGGCCGTCATGGATCTACTCGAAAAGGCCGGGGCCGTAGAGACCACGGTGAGTTACCGCGTGGTGGAGAAGCCTCTCGTTACAGAGGAGGATGAATCCAATGAGGGGGTCTGAACTCGCAGAAAAGATTGCGCTCTACGCCGCGAATCGAATCATCACGGCAGATTTATGGAGCCCCGACAAGTTACCTAAATCTGCCAAGCAACCCTGGTGGAAAAGGCTTTTGATACGCCGTCGAAACCATCACGGCATACCGGAGTTTGTTCTCGACACAGTCGTGTCGCAAGAGCGCTACCAATGTATTGTTAACCAGTGTTTTGGAACCATCCTGGACATCATCCGGGATGAGGCCGACACGATTCTCAAGGAGGACGAAGCCGATGGGTAAGCAACACTCAGTCGCAACGATGCCGCAAGGCGAAGTAGTCGAACGCCGCAAAGCACTGGTCCACAACCTCGGAATGGTCGAGAAGCGGCTGCTCGCCGTCCTGCCCCGGCAGGTCGACAAGATGCGCTTCTTCCAAGTCGCCGTCTCGCTGATGGGCAACCCCGAGGTCCTTCAGTGCGAGCCGGTCTCGATCCTCAAGGCCGTCTTCACCTTCGCCCGCCTCGGGCTGGACCTCGACTCGACCCTCGGGCAGGCCTATATTATCCCGTTCCGGGACAAACAGGCTGGCGTGACGAACGCCACGGTGATAATTGGATACCGCGGCTTCATCGAGCTCGGCATCCGCGCCGGGCTGCGCGGCGTGTGGGCCAACGTGGTCCACGCCAACGATGTCTTCGAGTGGGACAGCGGCAGCGCCCACGAGCTTACCCACAAGCCCTGGTGGACCACGGACCAGGCCGAGCCCGGCGAGCCGATCGCCGCCTACTGCATCGCCGAGATGCCCAGCGAGCTGCGCGTCGTCCACGCCATGCCGTGGAAACAGATCATGGAGATCAAGGCCAAGGCCCAATCCAAGGCATGGACCACCGACCTCGAGGCGATGGCCCTCAAGACGCCCGTACGGCACGCGTCGAAGTTCTGGCCGCAGAGCCCGGGGCTCGCCATGGCCGTCTCGCTCGACGAGGCCGCAGAGGTCGGCGCACAGGTCCTGCCAAGCGACGACGCCCTTGACGGGGCCGGCGCCCCGCCACCGGGCGGCGGGTGGGGCTACCCGAGCCCAGGAGAGGTCCCCGCCGCGCCAAGTGCCCCAGAGGCCCCGGCGACCGAGCCGCCCGCCCAGGGCGAGCACAAGGCCGCTGAGGAGCCGCCGCCCGAGCCGGGCGAGACCGCCGAGACGACTGAGGACAAGCCGATCGACCTCGATCAGATCGAGCCGCCGCCGGGCGCGGTCACGGGAGAACCCAGCAACTTCCCCTGCCCGTACTGCAACAATCCGTACAAGTTCGAGAGCAGCCTCCGGAAGCACCTGAAGACCAAACACCCGACCATGCCGGATCCGTACGAAACAAAGGCGCCGCCGCCCGAGCCGGGCGAGACCGATGCGACCGAGCCCGCTGAGACGGAGCCAGAGGCCGAGGTCGGCGGGTGCTACACCTGCCACCACGAGAGGTCGCTGCACAACGCCGTCGGCGGCTCCTGCAGCGTCGTCAACTGTACCTGTATGAAGTTCGCCGCAGATCCCTTCGAGGCCGAGCCGCCCACGCAGGAGCCTACGCCGGAGCCAGCGGACGGCGCCGGCGGCGACTTGCCCGACGAAGATATCCCGTTTGGGTCAGCCGAGTCGTCGGAAGGCGATGCCACGCAGCCCCCGCAGTGTGAATGCGGCGGCGCGCTCTCCGAAACGGCGTTCGGATTCCACTGCCCGGCCTGCGGGTCGGTCTACGACGACGAGATGGAAAAGCAAAGATGACCGACGAAGAAAACGACCAAGTAATTCGCGACAGCCCAACACTGGGTCATGCCTGGGCTCACCCCGCCGAAAAGCGAGAGACACACATGCTCATGCTCGCACCCTGCCTGCGGCTTGAAGTGTTCACCGCCGGAGCATACATGAGGGTTCTCCTCAACCCCTTTGGGCAGAAAAGCCGCACCCTTTTCGACGAAATGGAGAAACAGAGATGAACCGAACATGCGGCGTGCGGAACGGATGCAGGAAACACAAGAGCCTGCCGCCACTTGACACCAAACGGCGGACGCAATGGCCTCGGTGCTCGCGTTCGCGCTGCCATGCCCCCGTACGGTTTCATCTCGCGAGCGGCACCGGCCTCTGCCGAGCCCATTTCCGGCACCGTCAAGCGTGGGAAACATGGGCCCCGCTCGACCTGCCATCAGTTCCCGTTGATTAGGAAAGGAGCCAAGTCATGGACGACGAAAAAGGAGTGGGCGGGTCGCCGACGTGCGAGGACGACATCACCTGTCCCATCTGCAAAGCAAAGTTCGGCGTGAAGATGTTCAAGCGGCGGACAACGCCCGCGCAGAAGATCGAGTATGAAACCACGTCCGAAGTCGTACTCGGCGTGCAGGGGAACCTGCCCGGCGTCAAGAAGGACAAGAAGAAGACCGACTCAAAGGTCGCATGAACAACAGCGGCCCTGCGCCGGCCTTTTAGGAGTCACGAGATGCCAAAACCCCGCTTGGTCTACCATCCGGGCCTGCGCCGGCCTTTTAGGAGTCACGAGATGCCAAAACCCCGCTTGGTCTACCATCCGGGCCGCTGGGCCTTCAACAGCATGACGGGGGCCATTATCCATCTCCGCGCCGCCGAGCGGGAAGTTGGCATGGCCTTGCGCACAGACAAGGACTTCGACCTTATCATTCCTGAGACTGAGGTTCCATCCCTGCTGGCGTTTTTGCAGGAGAACACGATGCTGAAGGTCAAGGCGGAAAGCCGGGAAGAGGATTTGAAGATTGTTCACCGGCTGATGGACTTACTTGGAGCGCCTCGTTCTGCGAAATAGGAGTCGAGCAAGGCAGCGGCTGAAGCGTCCCCCGCAAGGTGCCGTGATGGAAAGCAGGCTCGCCGCGGCAGCGCCGTAGGACGAAGCCGCCTTGCGGGTTTCTTTGATAATTGTGATCTAGGGGAGCAACGAAAGGAGTTAAGATGGCGAGCGGATTACAGAATGCGGTAATGGCAGAGATTCGCAAGCTCATGGAGCAAGTGCAACTCAACGGGTACGGCAAGGACGATGATTTCGACATGCAATCCTTCCTTGAGGACATGAGCGAATCTCAAGAAGCGCTGGAAATGCTGGGGGATACCGACGACTCCAACTAGCCCCCATCGGGCCTTGCGGGTTTTTGACAATCAGGGCCGGTAAATCAACTGGTAGAAGCGCGGCCTGCGACTGCCGCTGCGACAGGGCTGGCAACCCGCCAAAGGGTCGTGACAAGGCCGACCACGGCGGCAGTCAGATGCAGAAGTCCGAGCCGCTGTTGTGGGTTCGAGTCCCACCCGGCCCGCCAGCCCTACTTTGACAATCGGCCCGGTCACGGGTTAGTCGGGCGGACGCTCCTGTCTTGTTACAGTAACGCCCGCCACCGTAAACCCGACCTCTTGCGGTGGCCCGGGCCTCCCTTCGAGAAGGAATGACGATGGCTTGGGAAGGTGAATATCAGATTGTGCGGTGGCGGCCGATGTCGGTGGTGTTCGTGAAGAAGCCGCCGAAGGATCTCAAGCTCAAGGGAAATGCGTCACCGATGCCGATGATCTACAAGCCGAAGCTGAATGCGATTTTCAGTTGGCGCTGCCGCCAGACGATTCGCAAGGGCCGCAAGTACGCGGTCGGCCAGGTGCGTTGGGTGTTCGAGTGGAGCGGCAAGCCGTATCGCAGCAAGTGGGGCCGGCGGATGCTGGTTGAGATTGTCCAAGTGGACGATTGTCTTGCCCACGAAGCGGTCATTCAGATCGTAGATGGCCTCGGGCGAATCGTCCGAGGGTGCTATTGGCACGATCAACCAGCGGATCGACTCGCTGCCGCCGACCACATCGACCCGCCGACGGGCGTCGAACTGCGGAATGTTCTGAAAGGGCTGAACAAAGAAAGGACTTGAGCGATGAACCCGTTCTATGAGCCAAGAGGGGCCGCGGCCGAGTACGCCAAGCTGGCCATCACCATCTACTCCCACTGCAGCCACGGGTGCGTCTACTGCTACGCACCGAATGTCCTGCGCATGAACCGGGCAGAGTTTTGCCAGACGCCCAGGCCGCGGACGGGGATCGTCCGGGCCGTCGCCGCTCACGCTCCGAAGTACGCCGGCGGCCCGCGCGAAGTACTGCTCTCGTTCATGTCCGACCCCTACCAGCCGGCCGAGGACGAACACCGCGCGACCAGCGCGGTCCTGTCGATCCTGCGCGAGCACAAGATCAAGGCCACCGTTCTCACAAAGAACCCGGGCCTGGCCATCGAGAACGACCTCGAGCTCTTCCGCGCCGGCGACGTCTCGCTCGGAACCACCCTCGTCTTCGACAACGGGGCCGACTCGCTCAAATGGGAGCCGCACGCGCCCCTGCCCACCGCCCGCATCAACGCCATGCGCCGCGCGTTCAGCCTGGGCGTTCGCACCTGGGTCTCGCTCGAGCCCGTCATCGATCCGGAACAGACCCTCGGCCTGATCGACGAGCTCCACGACTGCATCCACGAGTGGAAGGTCGGTAAGCTCAACCACCATCCTGAGCTCGAGGGCGGCATCGACTGGCGGTACTTCCTCGAGCGCGTCACCGCCAAGCTCGATGGATACGGGAGTTCGTACGTGATCAAGAAGGCGGCGGCGGCGGCGGCCTCTGCGAGCGAAGTAGAAAGGCACGACGGAAGATAAGGGAAGAGGACGGTGATGGCAGAGAACGTGACGATCTGGGATGGCTGCTACAACGGCGGGTGGCGCGGGGTGATCACGCCCGAGAGCTTCCGTCATCCGGCGAAGATGGCTTACGGCCTCCTGAATCGGATTGTGCAACATGGCCTCGCCCGCGGGTGGTGGAAGCCGGGCGACCTCATCGGCGATCCGTTCGGCGGCGTCGGGACGACGGGCCTTGTCTGCTCCTATCATGGCCTGCGTAGTGTGAGCGTCGAGCTCGAGCCTCGGTTCGTCGGGTTTCAGTACGAGAATTTCTTCCTGCACTTGGGGAAGTGGCAGGCGGTTGGTGATCCGTTGCCCGTTTACCTCCACGGCGACTCGCGGTGGTTCGCGTCTGCCGTGCGCGGCGCGGCTGGCATCGCGACCAGCCCGCCGTACTCGAACAGCCTGACGCGCGGCGACAAGCTTCCGGACAGCGAGAACAGTGAACGTATGCGCGAGATGGGCGGCCGGATGGAGTACGGCCAGGCCGGCGGGCAGATCGGAGAGTTGCCCGACGGCGGCGGGCCTGACGCCGTGCTAACGAGCCCGCCTTATGCGGAGAGCTTGCGACGTCCGGGCGGCGACCGCTTGGCCGAGCACTTCAACGTTGGCAAGAGCACGCCGGGCTTCAAGCCTGCGGGTCCGAACTCGCAGGCGTTCCAGGACAGCTACGGTGAAACGGACGGCCAGATCGGGGCGCTCAGCTCGGGCGATCTTGATGGGACAGTGACCAGTCCGCCGTATGAGGATGGCTTGGGCCACGGCGGTGGCCCGGCAACTAAGACTGATGAGGCGAAGGGGCTGGTAGATCACAAGAAGCTGTACCTCCAGGCGGCAGGCCAGATCGGGAATGATACTGGTGAGACGTACTGGGCGGCGATGGCTTGCGTTTACGGCCAGTGCTGGCTGGCTCTGAAGCCTGGGGGCGTGATGGCGGTGGTGGTGAAGGATTACGTGAAGAAGGGCGAGCGGGTGCCGCTGTGCGACCAGACCCTCGAGCTGCTCCTGCGGCTTGGCTTCCAGCGGGTCGAGCGCATCCGGGCGATGCTCGTCAAGACGCAGTCGCATCCTGGCCTCTTCGGCGAGCCGGTCGAGAAGACGACGGAGCGGAAGAGCTTCTTCCGCCGGCTGGCCGAGGGGAAGGGCAGCCCCAAGATCGATTGGGAAGAAGTGCTTGTGGTAAGGAAGGAGACGAGCGATGAGTGACGCACAAATAGGCAAGAAGGGCAGGCCATTGCAGCCCTCGGCCGACGAAGCGGGGCTGGTTAGCCAAGCAGCGGCAGCGATGCTGGCAGACAAGACGCATATGCAGTGGCCCGAAATACTACGATGGCTAGTTGGGGAAGTTCGGACTTCGCCCTCGGCCGATCTCGCTGAGGCGGCTCGGCAGGCGGCGGAGGCGGTCCAGCAAGTGCTGGATAAGCACGGCTTCACGCGGCAACATGGTAGATCGCGTATACCATTGGTTTCGACTAGTGAGTTTACAAATGCAATCCAGCGGGCCATCATCGAGACCGCCTTCGCCGGGCTGCGCCAGCCGGAGCCACCCGGCGTCGAGGAGGCAAGCCTGCAACTGTGGGCTTACGTTATGCAAGCCACCGCCGGTGAGCCGGTACAACGGACGAGCATCAAGGCCATCCTCACGGCCCTGGTTGCCAGCGAGGCCGAGAAGTGGCGAGGCCATTACGAGGAAATGCTCAACGTGGCCAAGCTACAGACGGCCGAGGGGGAGCGAGACACTGAGCGGGCCGAGAACCAGCTTGCGGACGAGTTTCGGCACGCCGCCAGCATGCGGGCCGTCGCCATGTGGCGCGAGGCCACCGGGCGCGAGCTTGCGATGCCCGACCAGGCCGACATGGAGGTCTGGCTGCTGACGATGATCGACGACCTCACGGCCAAGCTGGAGAAGTCCAACTTCGACAGGAAGCAGGCCGAGAACATCGAGAAGGAGTTGATAGGTGACAACAAGCGGCTACTCGATGCGCTCGGCGCGCTGGTAACGCCAGACAATGAGTTCCCGTGCATACCACCCGGCCCGGAACGCGACGAACTGGAGAGGGTGTACCAAGAAATCCAAAGGGCAGACCATGCGTGAGTATGAGCTTTCCGAGGAGCAATTGCAAAGGCTGCTTGACGCAGCCGAGGCAACGCCGTACATCGTAGTTGGGGGCACGGAGCCGCCCTCAGCGCAGGACAACGCCGATGCCGTCTGGCAGTCGATCGCACGCGAGATGGGGTTTGTGTGGGATACCGTAGAGCCGGCCCCAGGCAAGGGGCAGCGCTTCATTGTGGCAGAAGAGGCGCAGCAAGCCCTCGCCGGGCAGGCCGAGCGGCCCGGCCCCGAGGAGAAGGCATGAAGTTCGTCGTCATCGGCCTGCCCAAGCCACAGCCCAGAGTCAAGGCCCGACACTTCGTGACCAAAGCCGGCCGAGACGTCACGTCCGTCTACACGCCGGCGACGGCCAAGACGTGGAAAGCTCTCATAGTGGCCGCCTGCCAGGCACAGCCCGAGTTCCCGGCCGCACCGTGGGCCGGGCCCATCGCGCTCTACGTCACGACCTACCTCCCGCGGCCCAAACGGCTCTTCCGCAAAACGGATCCCGATGGCCCGCTCTGGGCGCCGACCAAGGGCCGAAACGATGTCGACAACCTGCTCAAGACGGTCATGGACGCGCTCACCGATGGTGTGCTCTGGCGCGACGACGGACAGATCGTGGTCGGGCTCCAAATCAAGATGTACCACGCCAAAGACAAAGGACCCCGCTGCTGCGTCGACGTCGCGGAGCTCGACTGCCAACCCGTGCGGCGGGAAGACTGAGAAAGGAGAATGAGGATGAGCGAGAACTGGACGCGTGCAGAGACATGGTTCGGAAAAATGGCAGAGCAGCATCGTATTAGTGAAGTCGGGACACGGGACGGGCCACGCGCTACGGCTAGCTTCGACGAGATGATGGCCAAAGCCAACAAGTGGCTCGCGCACGAGGCGTTCATCAAGGCGGCGAAGCCGCTGCTAGAGGCAATCGGGAAAAGGCTTGTTGGCCTCGATGACAATCCCGACAAGCCACTTGTGCCAGAGATACAACGTGCCCTAGCCCTGCTGCCCGCCGAGGAGGAGGCCGCGATGGAGACGCCACTTGATCCCGCGCTGATGGAAAGGGCGCTACGCGAGGTACGTCGCGTCACCCACATGTACGAAGTGCCTCTCGGCAAGCCTGCTACTGACCCGGCCGAGTTCGACAAACTGACCAAGACCGTGGCCGAGGATATCCGTCACTTAGAGGGCTTGAAGGTTGACAATCTCCAAGCCATTGGCCCGACGCTCATCGTCCTGCTCCGGCGGATGCTCACCCTCGTCATCGCAAATCGCGAGAAGGACAAATGAAGACCCGTTACCAGACCACACACGCCCTGCCAGACCTCGGGTTCGAGACGGTTGTAAGGGCCGGCCCGGAGCACCTGCGTTTCGAGCGCGCCCAAGCACTCGCAGCCTACGGACCCGGCGAGCTCTGTACGCGCGACGTCGTCGACGGCAGCAACTACGGCTGGTTCCGTTGGCGAAAGCTCTTTGGGCTGAAACCCGTTGGCGGGGTCTACCTGCTCACCTATCACTTCGAGCACACACCAAGGAGCGAAATGTGATCGACGCCGAAGGCGTAGTGCTCACCTACTCGGAGATGCGGCACAACGACACCTGCATGGCGTGCCGTGGGACCGGGCGGGTGCGAAAGAAATGCCCGCACTGCGGGAAGGCGATTCACGAGCACGAGGCCGGCCGCTGCCTCGATGCCTGGTTCGCCGAGGTCGTGATGGGGCATTTGCTCGGGAAGCATCGCAACGGAGCGTATTACGTCCGTGCTACTTCACACGGGTTGCCCCTCTACTCGACCGAGATCGCCGCCGCGTGGCAGGGGCTGGACACTCTGATGGAATTCGGCAAGGGAGCGTATTGGTGGAACCTCAAGGGCGCTCCGCGCGTTGAAGCCATTGTCCAGTTGAGGAAGGGCGATGACGACGCTTATGCCTACGCCGACACCGCCCCCCTGGCCATCGTCCGCGCCTGCATCAAGGCCAAGCTGGCCGAACAGGAGAAGAAGCGATGAACTTGGCCCGCTGGCTCAAAAGCGTCTTCGTCTGGCTGAAGGCTAGGCTCGTCCGCGGCCCCGTGAAGAAGTTCCTCGTCAATAGGTACTTCCGCTGGAAACACCACCAGTTGTCGGACGCCTTCGACACGCCCGCGATGCGTGCCACTCGGAGGCAGTGGATGATCGGCCTGCTCCGCGAAGACCGCCGCAGGATGAATCGCCTGACCATACGGCTCATCCGATCGAACAAGGAAGTCGTCTGGCTCGGCGGCAGGTTGCATCGACGCGTAAGCCCCAACGTCTACGAGATGGACTCCAAATGCCGGCGCTGCAAACGCCGTTGCGCGATCGAGGAGGACCGAGAGTGAGCAACCGTGGCCCGTCGCTCAGAGCCTTCTTTCCTGATAGCGAGGGCGTGCTCTTCTGTGGACCCAAAAGCGTCCTGCCGGAGAAGATGATGACCACCGAAGACCTCTGCCTGAAGTGCGGCCGCTGCTGCCGCAAGAAATTCCTCGGCCTCGATGGAGCCATCGTCTACTCCAACGAGGCCTGCAAGCATCTCGACCCCGAGACGAAGCTCTGCACCGTCTACGAGCGGCGGTTCATCGTGCACCGCGGCTGCATCCCGATCCACGTCGCAAAGATGGAAGGGTTCCTGCCCGCCCACTGCGCTTACGTCCGCGACGACCCCGACTACAAGCCCCCGCGCGAAGCCACCCCGGCCGAGCTCCGCGCAAGAATGGAGGCCCGCCTGTGACCCGGCCACCCAAGACCTGCGCCCTCGAGGGGTGCGTGCTGCTCGTTCCTTCAGGGTCCCACAAATACTGCACCGTCGCGCACCGGAAGGAAGCAGGGAAGGAAGCGGCGCGCCAGCGCGCGAGGGCCGCGAACATGCCGCACCCAAGGCACCGGCCGGCCGAGAGGATATGCTTGGGATGCGGCAGGCCGTTCCCGTCGGACGGGCCCTGGAACCGGAAATGCGACAAATGCAAGAAGCTGCCGGTGGGCTCTGTCACTCCCGGACAGGCATACCGCGTTTCCCCAGACGACAACGAAGACGGG
>SDBU01000645.1_pt1 | contig 49105 bp, 36 predicted proteins | sample 2277071 | NCBI WGS metagenome assembly SDBU01 (sample SAMN10397929, study PRJNA504765) | marine sediment metagenome | isolation source: marine sediment core GS08_GC12, 126 cmbsf | place: Arctic Ocean: Gakkel Ridge, Loki's castle | collected 2008
GCTGAAACTGGAATCCCATCGCTAGAGCAGTTGTACGTTTAGACGTTTAAACTTTCCAGCAATGACCACCAGCACACCCGGTCTCAAAGTCACCCAGTCACCCAGTCACCAAGTCTCCTCGTCTTCTTTCTCTCCCTCCATCGAGCAGTGAAACAAAATAGGCCCCGTGATCCTTCAAGGATTACGCACCCTAGATGATGTTACAATACCTTTGATAATTCTGTACCTGCTGGAATGATTTATGGATATCATATTAACCCATGAACGGACAGATTTTGACGGTCTGGCATCTCTGTTGGGAGCCTATCTGCTTGAGCAGCATCTCACACCGGTTTTACCCCGCCAGCTGAACCGGAATGTAGAGGCTTTCATCACCCTCTATGGGGTAGAGCTGCCGTTTCTGGATCCGAGGGATCTGACCGGTGAGCCCATTGAGTCAGTTTGTCTGGTAGATACCCAGTCCATGACCAGCATCAAGGGAATGGTTTCCGATCTGAAGGTAAGGATTATTGATCATCACCCACTGCGGGATGATATGCCAGAGGATTGGGAGAGGATCATTCGGGAAATCGGTGCAACAACCACAATATTTGTGGGGACAATCCAGGAAAGAGGAATTCCCCTGACACCCATCCAGGCAACACTGCTGCTGCTGGGCATTTACGAAGATACAGGATCATTGACCTATACCAGAACTACCGCAGAGGATATCTTTGCAGCCGGCATCCTGGTTGAGCGGGGAGCCAGCTTGTCCATCGTTACCGATTATATTAATCTTCCTCTTTCTCTGGCGCAGCAAAAAATTTATGAAGACCTGAGGGCGTGTTCAGAGAGCCTGATGATTCATGGGCACAACCTGATCGTTGCCCAGGCAGATGCCACCGATCTAGAAGAGGAACTCTCCAGCCTGGCCCACAAATTACGCGATCTGCTGGATCCGGATGCATTATTTATCCTGTTAACAACGTCCAGCGGTGTGCAGGTAATTGCCCGATCCACGGATGATCATATTGATGTCAATGAGGTTTTATCTGTGTTTGAAGGTGGGGGAGGACATCCCCGGGCGGCGGCTGCTCTGATCAATGACGCCTCAATTGATGATATTTATCAAAAGCTGGTAAGAATTCTGCCTCAATATGTTAAACCGGCTGTCCGGGCGAAGGACATCATGTCCCGCGATCCGCAAACGCTCTCGCCAGATACCCCTGTCAAAGAAGCAGCTGAGATGATGATCAAGTTTGGATATGAGGGTTATCCGATTGTGGAAAAGGGCGAGATTGTCGGTTTGCTCACCCGACGGGCGGTGGATCGGGCGTTGGCTCATGAACTTAATCTGACAGCTGCCAGCTTAATGGAGGCTGGGAATATTCGTGTATTTACGTCCGATTCCATTGAACAGATCCAATATGTAATGACAGAATCCGGCTGGGGCCAAATCCCTGTTGTTAGTTCCCGATCAAAAAAGATTGTTGGGATTGTTACCCGGACTGATTTGATTAAGATTCTTGCCCCAGGCCGCCCAACGCCGGGACACCAGAATCTCAAAACCCGCCTGGAAGCAACCCTGCCCGAAGTGCGGATGGAGCTGCTGAACCGGATCGCGGAGATTGCAACAGAAAATAAGTCAGCCCTCTACATTGTTGGCGGTTTTGTGCGGGACTTGCTCCTTGACCATCCCAGTTTGGATTTTGATCTGGTAGTGGAAGGTGACGCGATTAAACTGGCCGAGAGCGTCCGGGAAAGATTTGGAGGACGGGTGACCAGCCACAGCCGTTTTGGAACTGCAAAATGGTTTATCGACAAGCACCAGCTGACAATACTGGGATCGACTAAAAAATTGCGAGAATCGCTGCCGGAGACCCTGGATTTTATCAGCGCAAGAACAGAATTTTATACACATCCCACTGCGCTTCCTACTGTGGAACGAGGCAGCATCAAGCTGGATTTGCATCGGAGAGACTTCACGATCAATACCCTGGCTTTGCGGCTGGATGGACATCACAAAGGAGAGCTGTACGATTACTGGGGTGGTCTTGCTGATTTGAAGGGTAAATTGGTAAAGGTGCTGCATTCCCTATCATTTGTGGATGACCCCACCAGAATATTACGGGCTGTCCGCTATGAGCAGCGTTATGGTTTTCAACTTGATCAACGGACCCAGGATTTATTACTTGAAGCGAAGGGACTATTGAAGCGTGTCTCAGGCGACCGAATTCGCCATGAGCTGGACCGGATATTTGACGAAAAAAATGCAGCTCAGATGATGGACCGGCTTCACCAGCTGACCATCCTCAAAGCAATTCATCCGGATTTGGATTGGGATAAATCCCTGCTGCAGCTGGTTAAATCACTGCCGGAGAAGGAACACCCCCCGGAATGGAAGATTGAACAGGAGAGAGGAGGGATGCCGATCAATCGGGCGATTGTTTATACCGTCTGGCTGATGCGATCTCCAGTAGACAGCGGTGTCAGCAAACGATTGAAAATGGTCAGCTTTATTTCTGAGGTAATCCGGGAGGCATCCAGGTTACGGGGAGGGTTAGAAGATCTTTATGAGTTGCCCCCCAGCCAGGTAACAGTTGAACTGGACCGGGTATCGAAACTGGCTATCTATGCAGTATATCTGGAGGCGAGTGAGCCGAAGTATAAGGGTGTATTATCCCGCTACTTATCTTCCTGGCAGCATGTGGAATCGAATATCACTGGCCTTGATCTGAAACAGGCGGGACTGGATCCCGGCCCAAGGTATGCGGAAATCTTATCAAGGGTCCGAAATGCCTGGTTAGATGGAGAGATTAACAGTAAAAAAGATGAAAAAGCCCTCTTAAAAAACCTTTTAGCCGGGGATGATCAGGGATAAATCTGAATAAGCACACTCCTGGTGAATGAGGGGAGAAGGCTTTGCGCCCATTTTTTCCCGGTATTCTTTCTTCCGGGGATGCCTTGCCAGTGGTTTTTATTCATGATAAAATGATTTGTCAGAGGGAGGCAGCAATACTGGCGGCGACGTAAAGTGGGTCAACCCCACTTTTTTTATTGCCAGCGCCGGGAAGATTAATCCTTCCCCATAAAAGGTAGTTGGAGAAATAGAAATGAAAACAGAATTTGCTTTGGCTTTTAAACAAATCGTAAACGATAAAAACCTTCCTGAGGAAATTATCGTTGAAGCGTTAAAAGACGCCATGGTTTCTGCCTATAGACGGTCTGTAAACGCTTCCAGCGCTCAAAAGGTTGAGGCTGAAATCGATCTCGAAACCGGAGACGTGACCATTTTTGTTGAAAAGGAAGTCGTTGAAGAAGTCATGGATGATCGGACTGAGGTTGTCATTGCTGAAGCCAGAAAAGTAAACAAAGATACAGAGTATGGCGATTTGGAAATGATAATAAGCACGCCGGAGGATTTTGGACGCGTGGCAGCCCAGACTGCTCGTCAGGTAATTCAACAGCGCATCCGCCAGGCTGAGCGTCTCGCTCAATATGAATATTACAGCGAGAAGATCGGTGAGATAGTGACCGGTGTGATTCAGGCAGTTCACCGTCATGAACTGACAATTGGCTTAAATATAAATGCTGAGGGCAAAATGCCCCGCAATCAGCAAATAACCAAGGAATATTACCGGGTGCATGACCGAATTCGAGCGCTATTGCTGGATGTAGAAGAGACCACCCGTGAGCCGCGGATTATTCTCTCCCGGGGTCACCGGGATTTTCTGCGCCGGCTGCTGGAAAATGAAGTCCCCGAAATTTACCAGGGTTTGGTAGAGATCAGGTCAATCGCCCGTGAAGCCGGATACCGTTCCAAAGTTGCAGTAACTGCTATGAAACCCGGTGTGGATCCTGTTGGCGCCTGTGTAGGCATCCGCGGAGTCAGGATTCAGGCTATCGTTCGGGAATTAAGCGACGAGAAGATTGACGTTATCGAATGGAATCCGAACACGGAAGAATTTATCGCTAAGGCGTTAAGTCCTGCCCGGGTATTAAGCGTTTTCCTCAATAAAGAAACCGACGGCATGCCGACAGCAACGGTGGTTGTTCCTGAGGATCAACTCAGTTTGGCGATCGGCCGCAACGGTCAGAATGCCAGACTGGCAGCAAAATTATCAGGTTGGCGGATTGATATTAAGGGTCTTTTCGAAGCGACATCCGAAACGCTCTTTAAAATTCAGGATGATCCCAAATACACTCATTACCAGGATCTGGAAGTGACTACGCTCCCGAGGATTGAGGCTATTATGGGTAAAAAAGCAGAAGGAAGACCGATTTCTCCGGAGGAGTACCGGGAGCTGCATAATTTTAATAGTCGGATAGAATCTGGTCTGATTAAAGAACGGCAGCAGGTTTCCAAACAGCAGAAGGCCAGGATCCAAGCAGCTAAACAAGCTGTACCTGTTGATGCTTATGACCTGCCGATTATGACCCTGGGTCTGCCCACCAAGGTGGAAAACCTGTTGGGAGAAGCCGGACATTCCAATGTCGGTGAGCTGGCCTACCGGCTGCTCCTGGTCCCGGATTCAATAAACGATATTGATGGAATCGGACCTTCGTATATAAAACAAATTGAGAGCGCGCTGGAAGTGATGATTGGTTACCAACCGCTTCCGGAGGAATTTGCGATTACGGAAGAAATAGTGCTGGAAGATGAGAGTCCCTCTACTGACGCTGAAGAGGAAGCTAAAGGCGACGAGACCGATGCGGACGAAGCCGATGCAGGAAAAGAGGTAGAATCCGAAGCTGAGGAAACCGACGTGGAAAAAGGGGAAGAGATAGAGACTGAAACTGAAGAAACCGAATCCGCTGCTGACGAAACGGATGAAGCCGAAGCTGATGTCGAGACAGACGAGACAGACGAGGCAGAGGTAGAGGTAGAGGAAAAGGTTGTTGAAGCAAAAGAAACGGCGGTCGAGGAAGAGGTTGTAAAAGCAGAAGATACAGAGGCCGAAGAAGAGGCCGCTGAGGGAGATCCAGCTGCCGGGAAAGATGAAAATAAACCGGATACAGCGGATGAAACCGATGCCGAGAGCAACGAGGTAGAAACCGAAACTCAGGATGAGGAGTAATTGGGAAAAATTTGATGGCACGACAGAAGCATAAACCGCAAAGGATGTGTGTTGCCTGCCGGCAAAGCCAGGACAAAAAATCTCTGGTCCGGATTGTTCGGACGAATGAAGGGGTTTTTGTAGATGAAATTGGCAAGCGAGCGGGCAGGGGAGCTTATCTGCATGCGGACCCTTCCTGTTGGGAGATTGGGTTAAAGAAATCCCTTGAACGGGCTTTAAAAACCAGTTTTACCGAGCAGGACCTGGAGAGACTACTTCAATACCAGAACAATCTGTCGGGACTAACCATGACGGAGACAGATCAGGAGTTAGCGTCCCAGGAATGAAAACGGCAAGTAAACCAGGACAAAGAGGTAATACATGAGCGAAAACGGACAAGAGACCAAACAAATAAAACTGCCAGTCAGTATAACTGTCCGGGAACTGGCACAAACACTGGATGCCAGTCCGATTGAGATTATCAAGACACTAATGGCAAATGGCATGATGGCCAATATCAATCAGGAGATTGATTTTGATACTGCAGCCATCGTTTCCGAGGAAATGGGCTTTGAAGCCATCTCTCGCCTGGTTGAAAAAGAAGAGGATCTGGAAACAGTAGAAATTCCTCTCTGGCGAAAAAAGTTGGAAGAAGAGGATGAGGAACAGCTGGAATTACGACCCCCGGTTGTCGCCATATTGGGTCATGTTGACCATGGGAAAACGACCTTGCTGGATGCGATACGGAACACATCTGTTGCTGCCGGAGAAGCTGGTGGAATTACTCAGCATATTGGCGCCTACCAGGTTGATCACAGCGGGAGATCAATCACTTTTCTTGATACACCGGGACATGCCGCCTTCACAGCGATGCGGGCCCGCGGTGCCCAGGGAGCGGATATTGTTATTCTAGTCGTGGCTGCCGATGATGGTGTAATGCCGCAAACTGAAGAGGCCATTGCCCATACCCGGGCTGCCCAGGTGTCGATGATCGTTGCTTTGAATAAAATGGACAGGGATAATGCTGCGCCTGATCAGGTAAAACAGCAGTTATCTGATATGGGAATCGTACCCGATGACTGGGATGGCGATACCATCATTGTTCCAATTTCTGCAACTGAAAAAACCGGATTGGATGATCTAATGGAAGCCATTTTGCTGGTCGCCGATGATTTAGAAATCTATGCCAATCCGCATGGTGATGTATTTGGTACCATTATTGAAGCAGAACTTACCAAAGAACGGGGTGTGATGACTACCCTGTTGGTCCAAAACGGCACATTAAAAGTGGGTGATACCATCCTTGCCGGCATTTCCTGCGGCAAGATTAAAGCCATGTTTGATTACACTGGAAATAAAATTAAAGAGGCTGGACCTTCCGTTCCGGTTTCTGTGATGGGATTAGATGAGGTTCCCAAGGCCGGGGAGCTTTTTAATGTGGTAGAGAATGAAAAAACCGCCCGGGAACAGGTGGAAAAGCGGAAGCGTCAGGCAGAAAAACCGGAAGTAGCCGATGATCCGGTAGCCAATTTGGAGCAGCTCTTTGAACGAGTGCAGGCTGGTGAAGAAGAAGAATTGAGGTTAATTATCAAAGCTGATGTCCAGGGATCACTGGAACCCATTATTTCCTCTGTGCAGGATCTTAAATCTGGAGGGGAGCAGGATATCGGCGTGAAAGTAACCCACGCAGGTACAGGCAACGTAGGTGAAAATGATGTCATGCTGGCCTCAGTAACCAACTCGATTATTATTGGATTTAATGTTGGTCCGGACAGCGCTGCCAAAAAGCTGGCTGATTCGAAAGGGATCTCCGTCCGCAAATACAATATCATTTATCATCTGATTGATGATATTGAAAAAGCTCTTAAGGGTATGCTCGATCCGGTTGAGAAGAAGATTCTGGTCGGCAAAGCAGAGGTGCTGGCAGTCTTCCCGTCCGGCAAATATAATCAAGTTGCAGGCTGCCGGGTAGATATTGGAGAAATTCACCGTAATGCCAAAATCCGAGTGATCCGGGATGGCAAAGTTGCTTTTGAGGGGGATATCGCTTCACTCAAACGGCATAAGGATGATGTTAATGAAGTCCGGACAGGATTTGAATGCGGGATCGGACTCAAGGGTTATTCCAGTTTTGAAGAAGGTGACATCCTGGAAAGTTATGTAATTGAACTCGTGTCAGAGTTTTAGGAAAAAAATGGTATCAGAATCACGTTCAACGCGTATAGCCGATAGGATTAAACGGGAGATCACCCTGCTTTTTTTACATGAGATTAGCGACCCCAGATTGGCTGACATCAATATCACCAGCGTAGAGGTAGACCGCGAACTGGCGTATGCAAATATTTATATTTCAGCACTGGATGGGGATGAAAGAAAATCGGAGATCATGTATGCTTTAAAGAAGGCAGGGGGATTTATCCGATCGCAGCTGGCTCACAGCATCTCTCACCTCCGGACGTTCCCGTCATTACGATTCTATTGGGATCCCATTCCTGAACGGGTGGACCGGATCGATCAACTTCTAGCCGAGCTGGATGAGGAAGAAGGGATTATAGATTCGGATGAATAAAGAGAATATTCAGGCGTTTGGAGACCTGGTTGAGCGGGCAGATCGGATCTTGATCATTTCCCATACCCGGCCGGATGGCGATGCGGTTGGATCCCTGATCGGATTAGGCCTTATTTTTGAAGAATTAGGGAAAGAAGTAAACCTGGTTCTGGCAGATGGAGTCCCGAAGGTATTTCATCATCTTCCTGCTTATGACAGAGTATTCCGGCAAGCTGCCGGTGTTTATGATCTGATCGTTGTCGTGGATTGTTCCGACATCGACCGGATCGGGAATGTTCTTGATGACTATGGTGAGCCGGATGTAAATATTGATCATCACCCAACCAATACCCGGTTCGCTGGTTTGAATCTGGTTCGGGATGATGCTGTCGCTACTGCGGAAATTATCTATGACCTGGTCGTCGCTCTTTCACTGCCTTTAAACCAATCGATCGCTGAAGTTCTCCTGACTGGTTTGCTTACAGACAGCCTGGGATTTAGAACATCCAATACCTCACCTAAAGCGTTACGGGTTGCTGCTGAATTGCAGGAATTGGGCGCGGACCTTCCCTTTCTTTACCGGAAAGCAATGATTGAGAAGTCATTGGAAGCAGTTAAATACTGGGGGTTGGGTTTATTAAAAATTAATTTAGAAGACCGCTTGGTCTGGACCTCACTCAGTCTGGAAGACAGGAAAAAAGCTGATTATACCGGACGGGATGATGCAGATTTAATTAACCTGCTTGCGTCGATTAAGGAAACGGATATCAGTCTTGTTTTTGTAGAACAGACAAATGGGACTGTGAAGGTCAGTTGGCGGGCGCGTCCTGGTTTTGATGTCTCCAAAACCGCACTCGAATTTGGAGGGGGTGGACATAAACCCGCTGCCGGAGCAGAGATCAAGGGAGCCCTGGAACGAGTGCAAGAAGAAGTAATAAAAGCTACCAGACAAGCCTTAAACGGAAGTGGATAATCCAGAACCCCCTGAAAAACAGTCGGGGAGATAAAAAAAGATGAATAAAGATGATTTGAAAGATTTTATAACCGGAGCACTGGTCGTGGATAAACCGGTAGGAATGACTTCCCATGATGTGGTAAAAGTGGTTCGTCATGGTACTGGCATACGCAGGGCAGGGCATACCGGAACCCTCGATCCCAGGGCATCTGGCGTATTGGTGGTTTTAATTGGACCAGCAGTCCGTTTAAGTGAATTTCTATCTGCCTCTGACAAACGGTATCAGGCAATTATCAAGTTTGGTGTAGCAACCGACACCTATGATACAGAAGGAAAACAAGTTGGGGAAACCAAATCCGTGGATCATATCACAGAGAGTGATTTTCAGGAGCTGTTGAAGAAATATGAAGGAAAAATTGCCCAGGTTCCCCCGGCGCATTCCGCAGTAAAGGTAAATGGAAAAAAAGCTTATGAATTAGCCCGGCGGGGAGAGGAAGTAAAACTGGAGCCCAGGATGATCGATGTCTATAACCTGGAAATTCTCGAGTGGGCGCCGCCAGAGGCAGTGATTGATGTGTATGCGTCATCTGGAACGTATGTGCGTTCCTTAGCCAACGATTTAGGCAACGACCTCGGGGTGGGGGCACATTTATCTGGTTTGAGAAGGACAAAAAATGGTCAGTTCACTCTCCGGGATGCAGTCCGTCTGGAGGAGCTGAAAGACTCTTTTGAAGCCGGGGATTGGTATAAACACCTCATTCCTGCTGCGGAGACATTAGCAAGTTGGCATACGCTTGAACTATCTGCAGAAGATGCAGAAAAAATCAAACATGGTGTTCGGATTCCCGCTTTACCCGGTGATAGTGGTTGGGCAAGGGGATTAAGTGAACAGGGAGATCTGATAGCGCTCTTAGAAGTAGCGGAAGAGGAACAAGCCTGGCAGCCCAGGAAGGTTTTTATCACTAGCTGACCGCGATATTTGGCAGGGAACAGCATGCAGCATTTCCACAACATAGAAGAAATTCATCTGGACCATTCCTGGGTGACAATTGGCAGTTTTGATGGGGTTCATTTAGGCCATCAGCAGATTATCCATAATCTAGTTAAGGGTGCTCATGATAATGGGCACTCTGCCGTTGTGGTTACCTTTTTTCCTCATCCACAATTGATCATAAAAGAAGAGCAGCGTCCGTTTTACCTTACGCTCCCTGGCAAACGGGCGCAATTATTAGGTGACCTCGGTGTGGATATTATCCTGACTTACCCTTTTTCAAGAGAAACCTCACAAATGAGAGCCGAGGATTTTGTTGATTTATTACACCGGCGTCTTCAATTCTCCCAGCTTTGGGTTGGATATGATTTTACGCTGGGCAGGGACCGGGAAGGTAATTCGACTTACCTGAAGGACCTCGGTCAACAATTTGGATATACTCTCAAAGAGATCCGACCCTACTATATAGACGGAGAATTGGTCTCATCTAGCCGGATCCGGAAAAGTATTCGAGATGGTGAAGTGCGCGAAGCAGCAGCTCTCCTGGGGAGAACATTTGAGATCACTGGCAAGGTGGTCGTTGGTGCAAATCGGGGAAAAAGCCTTGGATTTGCAACCTCAAATCTTGATGTACCACAGGAGATGGTTGATATTAAAACCGGAGTATACGCTTGCCTGACTGATGTCGAAGGGCAGACCTGGAAAGCGGTCACAAATATCGGTTTTCGGCCTACTTTTGGAGAAGGAATAACCTCCCCCCGGATAGAAACTCATTTGATGGGATTTTCAGGGGATCTTTACGGCGAAGACTTGAATTTGCGATTTATTGAACGGCTGCGGGATGAAATGAAATTTGACCGCGTGAGCGCCCTGCAAGCCCAAATTAAGGCGGATATTGATAAAGCCCTCCATATTTTAGGGGAAGAATGATCATCCTTGCCTTTCGGGATGTCTTTGGTATAATTTCCGTGCTGACTAGACCAATTTGCGGCATTCGCTGCGGATTCGGAGACCTGCTAGAAAGCAATTATCAAAAATAGAGTAGGAGATAGCAGACGTCATGACCATTACAAAAACACAAAAAGAAGAGATTGTCAAAGAGTTTGGACGACACCAAAATGATACCGGATCCCCGGAAGTCCAAATTGCTCTCACAACCACAAGAATTGCAGAACTTACCGAGCATCTCAAGGAACATACCCACGATGAATCATCCCGGAGAGGACTGCTGAAATTGGTAGGACAGCGCCGGAGATTGTTAGCTTATTTGCGGCGGGAAGACTATCAGAGTTATGCCGCCATAAGCGATAGTTTAGGCTTACGGAGAAAATAAGTTTCTAATCCGAGTGGGTTTATGCAATACTACTGCCCCCTCGGTTTCTTTTTGTAGGTCCTGTGAGTTTGAGAGTTATGGGGAAGTGCGGTTGTCGGCGCGGAAAGGATGGATTACGAGGGGGCCAACCAGAGCGGTGGATCACTTTCTCACCAAGGGTAAAAAACTGAATTTAGAAAAAGAAGTTATTGTAACTACTTATTCAATCGTAGTAATGTACTAAGTCCGTGCATTCTAGTCAGGTTGGGTATTGGGAGGTATGAACAAAAAATTGTCCCTAGCTCCCAATCCCTGACCCATTGGATGCCGGCAGGAGATAAAAATGAAACCAGAATCAAAGAAATATACAGCTGTAGTGCAAGATAAAGAGATCATTATTGAAACCGGAACCCTGGCAGAACAGGCAGGCGGAGCAGTGACCGTCCGTTTAGGGGATTCTATCATGCTCGGGACCGCCACCATGAGTGACGATGTCCGGGAAGGGGTGGATTTTTTCCCATTGACCGTAAATTATGAAGCCCGGATGTATGCCAGCGGCACTATTCCCGGCGGATTTTTCCGGCGGGAAGGACGCCCTGGGGAAGATGCAACCCTGACAGCCCGCTTAATTGACCGCCCTCTTAGACCTCTCTTTCCAAAAGATTTACGGAACTCGGTTCAATTGATCTTATATGCCCTCTCAGCAGATAGCAAACAGCCCATGGATATCATTGGCGTGATTGCGGCATCAGCGTCACTGGTCATTTCCGATATCCCCTGGGAAGGTCCTATCGGAGCTATCCGGGTGGGAAGGATCGATGGAGAATTTATCGCCTATCCGACCTTTGATGAGATTGAAAAGTCTGATCTGGATCTGATCATGGCAGGCAGCCGGGATGCAATCCTGACTGTGGAAAGCAATTCGAAAGAAGTATCAGAAGAGGTCATCCTGGCAGCCCTTGAATTTGGACAAAATGCCATTCAATCCTTGATCGACGTCCAGGAAAAAATGGTCCAGGATCTCGGAAAAGCCAAAAAAGAATACCAATCCTTTGTGCTCAGTGAAGATCTAAAGGCAGAAGTCCACTCCAAAGCCTTTGGCCCTATTAATGATATTCTGGCGAAGAATTATGAAAAAGTGGAGTTCAGGCAAACTTTAGATGCCCTGCGTAAGAGCATCGTGGAAGAATTAACTGCAGATGATGCAGCTTTGCCCGGTGATGTGAAAGAAGCCTTTGAAGATGTCTTAAAACAAGCAATAAGAACCCGCATCCTGGATACAGGAAAACGATCTGATGGTAGAGATCTGACAAAAGTCCGTGATATCTGGTGTGAGGTTGATACCAGCCCCCGGGCGCATGGTTCTGGTCTGTTCACCAGGGGTCAAACCCAGGTGATGACTTTGACCACCCTTGGTACACCGCGGGATGCCCAAATGATTGATAATCTCTCCCCGCAGGAAACCAAACGTTATATGCATCACTACAACTTTCCTCCCTTTTCAGTGGGAGAAGTCCGTTTCTTGCGAGGTACCTCTCGCCGGGAAGTCGGGCATGGCGCCCTGGCTGAACGGGCTCTGCTCCCCGTCATTCCTTCCGAGGAAGAATTTCCTTACACACTTCGTTTGGTATCTGAAGTGCTGTCCTCCAACGGTTCCTCATCCATGGCTTCTGTGTGCGGATCAACATTATCCTTAATGGACACCGGAGTGCCGATCAAAGCCCCTGTGGCTGGTGTGGCGATGGGTCTGGTAATGGAAGGAGACCGCTATGCAATCCTGACTGATATTCAGGGGTTGGAAGACCATATTGGAAATATGGATTTTAAAGTTGCTGGTACTGAAGCTGGCATTACTGCGCTGCAGATGGACATTAAACTGAAAGGATTATCCTCGCAGGTGATGTCAGAAGCACTGGCGCAGGCAAAGGAAGCCCGGTCATTTATTATGGGCGAAATGCTTAAGACAATTTCAGATCCCCGGCCTGATTTAAAACCCCATGTCCCCCGCATCCAGGCGATCCGGGTTCCTGTGGATAAAATTGGAGCTATTATCGGTCCAGGTGGTAAAACCATCCGTGATATTCAGGAAACGACAGGTGCCAGGATTGATATTAATGATGAAGGAATTGTTTTTATCTCATCGGATGATGGTGAAAGTGCCCGGATGGCAAAAGAGCGCATTGAAAGGCTTACTGCTACCCCTGAAATCGGTCGGATTTATACCGGTCGGGTTGTCGGCATTAAGACTTTTGGCGCTTTTGTTGAAATCCTGCCCGGCATTGACGGGCTGGTGCATATCTCCCAGCTGGAAACCAGCCATGTAAAAAGCGTCGAGGATGTTGTTGGATTTGGTGATGAGATCACTGTGATGGTGACAGATATCAGCAAAGACGGAAAAATCCGCCTTTCTAGACAGGCAGTTCTGGAAGGTTGGTCACTGGAAGAAGCTCAACAGGCAGACCGAAAGAAGTAAATTGAAAAATTGTTTGATATAGAAAGATCCGGTGGAAATACCTGCCGGATCTTTTAAATATCTGGAGAAATGAATTCTTCTTTTCGCCTAAAAATATGGGTTTTCTGGCAATTGTTTATAAATAGTAGTTTTACGAAGGGGGAATGGGTACTAAAACAGATGTTTTATATAAAATATTTATTAAAAAGCGCCGCTTTGCTTTCCTGAACCGCATATTTTGGTTTAAATTTGGTAAAATTGGTGAGTGAAATTGTTGTTCTATTACTTTGAGGATAAGGAGTTAAAAGAATGAGCAAGAAAGAATTGGGAATAAAACCTTTAGGAGTACGAGTTGTGATTCAGCCCATCGAGGAAGAAAGCAGAACCGATAGCGGATTATACATCCCGGATACCGCAAAAGAAAAACCACAATCAGGAGTTGTAGTTGCTATAGGTGAGGGCAGCGAAGATATACCTATCACTGTCAAAGTTGGTGAGAAAGTTCTTTTCCCGAAATATACAGGTACTGAAATCAAATTAGGAAGTGATGAATATATCATCATGGACTTTGAAAAAGTGCTGGCGGTCTTAAAGTAATACATTAAATGACTGAATCTTCACAGAATGTCCTTCAGTGTTTAATTATCGGATCCGGTCCGGCTGGTTTATCCGCCGCATTGTATACTGCCAGGGCAAACTTGAAACCGGTAGTCCTCTCTGGTATGGATTTGGGAGGACAGGTATCAAAAACTGACACGGTAGATAATTACCCTGGCTTTCCGGAAGGAATTGATGGACCAGAATTGGTTTCCTTGTTTCAAAAGCAAGCTGAACGCTTTGGTACCGAAATTGTGTTTGACTCTGCTACCGAGGTAGACCTCTCTGAGCGACCATTTAAGGTCACAACTTACGGCGGAGAATATTTGGCAGAATCCCTGATTATCACAACCGGCGCTTCAATTCGAGAACTTGGTGTTCCAGGAGAGAAGGAATTCACAGGACGGGGTGTTTCCTACTGCGGTACCTGCGATGGTCATTTCTTTAAGGATAAAGACCTGATCATAGTGGGCGGGGGAGACAGTGCACTAAAGGAAGGCATCTTCTTAACCCGGTTTGCCAAATCAGTGACAATTGTTCACCGGAGGGACGAACTCCGCGGAGGCGTTTACCTGGCAGATAAAGCCAAAGAAAACCCAAAGATCAATTTTGTCTGGGACACGATTTTAACCGAAATCATTGGGGATGGAACGGTTAACTCTGTCCGGTTAAAAAATAAAAAAACCGGTGAGGAAGAAGTCAGATCAACAGATGGTGTGTTTATTTTCATCGGTCATATTCCAAACACAGACCTGTTTAAGGGTCAATTAGAAATGGATGATAATAAATACCTGGTGGTCGATGAACGTATGCATACCAATCTCCCCGGCGTATTTGCTGCCGGAGAAGTTGGCGATCCCCATTTTCAACAGGTAGTAATTTCTGCCGGAATGGGAGCTGCCGCAGCCATGGAAGTGGTTGAGTTTTTAGAAGAAGAATCTTAGTAATAAGAAACTAGGATGCGTAGTCCTTCAAGGATTACACATCCTTATCGTTAACACAAAGGTCCCGGAGTTTATAAAACTCCGGGACCTTACTTGTTAACTCCGGGAGCTTTTTATTATTGAGTTAAGCTTCCTCCGCTTCCCTCATCGCATTAAACGCCGCAATGCTGACTTCGATGATTTCCAGGGAAGGTTCGTTGGTAGTCAACCTCTGCAAGGCGAGATTTGGTTTTATCAGCCATTTGATGACAGGATGATGCTGGTTTTCTGCGGTCCACCGCAGGTATTCATATGCCACGCCGGCAAGGGCTGGTAGCAGCAGGACTCGGCTGACCAGGCGCCAAAATAATGTCATTGGTCCCAGGGCAGTAAATAGAAATACGGAAAAAAGCACCACTATCAGCAGAAACGCCGTCCCGCAGCGGGGATGTTCCAGGCTGAAGGATTTCACTTTCTCCGGGACCAGCTCAACGCCTGCCTCGAAAGTGTTGATCACTTTATGTTCTGCGCCGTGATAAGAAAATACCCGTTTAATATCCTCCATTTGGCCGATCCCCCACATGTATAAGATTAAGAACATCAGGCGGACCAAACCTTCCAGCAGGTTCCCCAGCCAGGCATTCCATTCCCAATAACGCTCGACCGCTTGTCCGAGACCGGCAGGGATTAAAAAGAAGATCACCACCGCGATTACCATTGAAAGAGCAAAGGTCAAAAATAACGCTGGACCTTCAATTTTTTCCTCTTCGCCGGTTTGAACGTTTGCAGAGATGGTTAGCGCTTTCATACCCAGAATAAGCGCATCATAAAGACCGATCAATCCGCGCAAGAAAGGTACTTGCATGATCCGGCTTTGATAGATTTTGTTTAATTCTTCCTTGTGGATGATGATTTCCCCATCAGGGCTGCGCATAGCGATAGCAGCTGCTTTTTTGCCCCGCATCATCACGCCTTCAATAACTGCCTGACCACCATAGTTAGGTAGTTTAGTTGTATATTCTTTTTGGTTTTTCATAACTTACAAATTGAAGAAGAAGTGAACCAGGGCTTCAATTCCTTTGTAGAATGTGGGTAAGTGGATTTTTTCATTGGGTCCGTGAATATTGTCACTGGGAAGACCGAACCCGATATTTACCGAATCCACTCCCAGGGCTTGCTGGATATGAACCACAACTGGTACACTTCCGCCAGTCCGTTTAAACATAGGATGTACACCCCATGCCGCTTCCGCGGCTTTTGCGTAGGCTTTAATCCATTTGGATTTCCGGTCGCTCTGGGAAGGAAAATCCCCAGCTAACTTATCGAGCTGCCAGGTGACGGTATCCGGAGCGTTTTCCACCAGGTAGGATTTTAATTGTTCATAAACTTCAGCAGGGTCCTGGTCAGCCACCAGCCGGGTTGAAACTTTAGCCATGGCATAAGCCGGCAAAACTGTTTTTTGACCTTCTCCGATAAAACCGGAATACAGTCCATTAATTTCCAGGGTTGGCCTGGCACCTGCCCTTTCCACCGCGGTGTATCCTTCCTCTCCCCACAACTTGGAAACTCCTGCCTGGTCAGAATAAAACTCTTCTCCCATAGGCAGGCGGCTGAGCTCGTCCCGTTCCTCTGTATCAAGCGGAAGCACTTTATCGTAAAAGCCTTTTAATGTAACGCGTCCCTGGTCATCATGTAAACCAGACAAAAGGTCGGTCATCACCTGGGCGGGGTTATGGATAACGCCTCCAAATGTCCCCGAGTGCAAATCCTGTTTGGGACCCTGGACCCTGAGTTCAAAATAAGCGATACCGCGCAGGGCGTAGGTGATGGTTGGTAAATCCGGTCCCAGCATTCCGGTATCCGGATTGAGGAAAAAGTCGCAGGACAGCAGATCAGTATTATCTTTGATGAATCCTTTCAGGTGGGATCCGCCAATTTCCTCTTCTCCTTCAATCAGGAATTTAATATTTATCGGCAGTTCTCCGGTTTTCACGATGGCATCCACTGCGGTGAAACAGGCAACGATTTGACCCTTCATGTCCGAAGAGCCGCGGGCGAAAAGATTATCTCCTACTTCTGTTGGGGTAAATGGATCAGTTTTCCATTCCTGGATCGGATCCTCCGGCTGGACATCATAATGGCCGTAAATTAATACTGTGGGTTTATCTTCGCCTGCCTTAAGATTTTCAGCATACACAATGGGATGGCGGGGTGTAGGAAAAATTTCAACACGGGTCATGCCAAGAGCATGCAATTCCTTCTCCAGCCACTTGGCAGCATTCTGGATATCTTCTTTATGATCAGGATCAGTAGATACTGATGGAATGGCGATGATCTCTTTCATTTTTACCAGGGTTTCCTGGCGGTGATCCTGGCTATACTTTAAAGCTGCGTTTCGATGTTCTGTCATGGGGTAATACCTCCACAAAGATTACTTATTTCAGTTTTTTCACTGAAATGATTTTACCGCAGGTCTGACCTTGTGGGAACTGTAGTGAAGAGTATATTGGTATCAGGAAAAACATGATTACACTTGATAGGATACAAAAAGTATTTTTTTATACTGGTGATAATTTCTTTCTCTCAGGTATACTAGTTTGCGCTTTTTAGTGATAAACTTGATCGATAATAAATATCAACTCGAAGAACTTTAATGCAAAACCCTAAGGAAATGTTAAACAGGCCAGATCAAATAATCATTATTGATTGGACATCAGGCAAAAATATTCATTTATCATGAGGTAAAACATGAGTTTATTTCAGGAGTATGTACAACCCGATACGATTGAAGAGGCTGTAGAAAACCTTACCAATGCGCCAGGGTCGGTCGCGGTGATTGCCGGTGGCACAGACTTGCTGCTTGAAATACGGCAGGGCAGGCATCAAGCTGTGGATCGAGTGGTGGATGTTTCTGGTATCTCTGAAATGCAGGAAGTTACCCTGGAGGAAAATTTTATTTATCTGGGAGCCGGAGTCACCCACAAACAGATCATCAGCAACCCGCTGCTCCAGGATCATGCTCAATGTGTTGTGGAGGGCTGCGGCTTGATTGGTGGGCCCCAAGTTAGAAATGTTGCTACGATTGGGGGAAATGTTTCCCACGCCTTGCCGGCGGGAGATGGAACCGTTTCATTATTAGCCCTGGATACTGAAGTCCGTATCGCGTCACCGGATGGGGTCAGATGCCAGCCGCTGATTGAAATATTTGCCGGTCCTGGAAAGGTGACGTTTGACCGGAAACAGGAACTGATTGTTGGATTCCGGTTCCCTGCCAAGGGACCCCGGGAAGGATCTGCCTTCCACCGGGTGATGCGCCCCCAGGGAATAGCGATCGCAATCTTAAACATGGCCGGATGGGTGAAACTGGATGAAAACGGAGACCTTGAAGATGTCCACGTTTCCTGCGGTCCGGCAGGACCAAAACCATTTAGAGCTGCAAAAACTGAAAAGTATTTGACCGGAAAATCCTGGGATGACGATGTATATCAAAAAGCCAGCGAAATCTTAGCCCAGGAAGTCAGTTTAAGGACCAGCGCTCACCGGGCGACAAAAGAATACCGCCATAAATTGCTGCCGATGCTGCTCCAGAAAGTTCTGGACAGCGCTGTTGAGAGAGCGAAACTTTAGCTGGTTGAGATGGAGTAAAGAAATGAAATCCTTAACATTTTGGGTTAATGACAAAAAACAAACGCTTGACGTTGAAGCTGGAGAAATGCTGTCCGATGTCTTGCGCTACCGCCTGGGATTAACGGGTACCAAAATCAGCTGCGGTGAATCGGAATGTGGTGCCTGCACTGTCCTGGTTGAGGGAGAGCCGGTATTATCCTGCAATTATCCTGTTTTTAAGACTGACGGAAAACACGTTACCACGATCGAAGGTTTAGCTCAGGGGGATGTATTGCATCCCTTGCAGGAAGCCTTTATCAAACAAGGTGCTGTCCAATGCGGTTTTTGCACTCCCGGTCAGATCATGACGGCTGCTGCTTTGCTGAATTCAAAGCCGGACCCGACTGACGATGATATTGAATATGCATTAAACGATACACTCTGCCGCTGTGGAACCTATCCCGCAATTGTGAATGCCATTCATGCCGCTTCAGATAAGATCAATCAGGATAAACCAATCGAATTTCCCAGTTATGAATTTGGGGGTGGATTTGATGTTGTAGGACAGGTGGTCGCCCGTCCGGAAGCACGGCAAAAAACAACCGGTGAAGCAATTTACACCGATGACATCAGTTTCCCTAATATGCTGTTTGGCGCCACACTCAGAGCAGGAATCCCCCATGGCAGGTTAATAAAGCTGGATAGTTCCAAAGCGAAAAAACTCCCCGGTGTCCAGGCAGTTCTTACTGCTGAAGATATTCCAGGACGTGTTAATCATGGTTTGATCATTCAAGATTGGCCGGCTTTGGTGGGAGTAGGGGAAAAAGTTCGTTATGTAGGTGATGCAGTTGTTATTGTCGCAGCGGATACCCTTGAGATAGCTCAAAAAGCCCTGACATTAATTGATCTGGAATATGAGCCGTTACCGGTAGTTACCAACCCGGTAGATGCAAAAGGGGATGATTCTTCCCTGGTTCACGAAGAGGGCAATTTGCTTAAACATATTAAGGTAAACAAAGGTGATATTAAGCTGGGATTTGAGCAGGCGGAAATCATTTTTGAAGACACATACTATACTCCCTCTTACGAACATGCTTTCATGGAACCGGAATGCAGTATTGCCCGACCCATTGACGATGGTGGATTTGAAGTTTATGTTGGATCACAAATTCCCTATGCAGACCGCGACCAGGTTGCAGCTGCTCTGGATCTTCCCTTGGAGAAAGTACGTGTGCGAGGGCCGTTGATCGGAGGTGGATTTGGAGGGAAAGAAGATATCGCAGGCCAGATCCATGCAGCCCTGCTGGCGCAGGTAACTGGAAAGCCAGTCAAGATCCTCTATGACCGTCAAGAGAGCATACTGGTTCACCCGAAGCGTCATGCTACTCAAATCAGAGTCAAACTAGGACTCAAGCGGGATGGGACCCTCACAGCAGCTCAGACTGAACTTTATGGGGATACGGGTGCTTATGCATCTCTGGGCGCAAAGGTAATGGGGAGAGCAACTACGCACTCAACTGGCCCGTATATTGTGCCCAATGTGAAAATTGATTGTTATGCCATGTATACCAATAATCCTCCTTCCGGCGCGTTCCGGGGATTTGGCGCTTTGCAGGCAGCATTCGCCATAGAATGTCTGATGGACAAGGTCGCTGAGGAATTGGAGCTTGATCCGGTTGAATTGCGGCGGATAAATGCTCTCCGAACGGGAGCGACTACCAATACCGGACAGCACATGACAGAAAGTGTCGGATTGCTGGAGTGTATCGATCAAACCCAGGTAGAAATGCTGAAGTTCACAGGTGGTGAGGATCCTTTCCTCTCCCGAGAAGTGGAGGGAGAACCTAACAAACGCCGGTCCTGGGGATTCGCGGTGACGTTTAAGAATACCGGTTTAGGAGAAGGCGCTCCCGACAACGCAACTGCCGAGATTGAGCTGTTGAAGGATGGATCCGTGGAAATCCGGATTTCATCGGCAGAGATTGGACAGGGATTGGTTACTGTGCTGCAGATGATCACAGCCCAGGAGCTTGGTCTTCCGCTGGATAAGGTTAACGTTTATCTTTCGGATACCGATCTTACACCAGATGGCGGCCCCACAACCGGTTCCCGGCAGACTTATATTTCCGGGAATGCTGCCAGATATGCCGCGGTTACCCTGAAAAACGCCATGTTGGCTTCCCTGGCTGAGAAATTTAACCTATCCCCAGAAGAGATAGGATTTAAGGATGGGATTGTCCACGCCAATGATCAGAAGTTATCGTTTGCTGAAGTTGGTGAGCTTATGAAATCGGAAGGCAGAAACCCCAAGTTGAAATACGAATACGTATCCCCGAAAACAACCCCTCTTGGTGAAAAAGGCGATAAACACTTTGCCTATTCCTTTGCTGCCCAGGCAATAGAAGTTGAGGTGGATCTGGTGACCGGGGAAGTTCGAGTTGTCCGTGCTGTGGGGGCAACCGATGTTGGGAAAGCAATCAATCCCCTCGGGCTGCAGGGGCAGGTTGAAGGTGGCCTGATCATGGGTATTGGGCATGCTCTGACTGAGGAATTCATCGTTGAGAACGGTGAGATCTTCACAGATTCTTTATCACGCTACCGGATGCCGTCTATTAAACATGTACCGGAAAATATTAAAGTGATCATTGTGGAAGATCCGACGACGGAAGGCCCCTATGGTGGTAAAGGTGTGGGAGAAATTTCTACCATGCCGGTACCGCCTGCAATTGTCAATGCTGTTTACAATGCTTGTGGAATCAGGCTCAACCGGATCCCGATAGATCAAGACTGGCTGGCTTTGGAGCTTGAGAAAACCAATCGCTAAACCAACGGATCTGGACAAACCGGAAGATTGATGAATAAAATCAGTGCCAGGATTTATTTTGTTGGTTTTCTTTCGAATTGTACCTCCGTGGTACAATAAAATAAACATGGATCGGTGGTCGTCGGTGGTTATGGAATAACCCCAACGGCGTCGGGAAAATCCTGACGAAAAGTGCTACCGTTCTTATGAGCTGTTCGCCGATCCCATGAAATATAGAAGTTATTCCTCTCCAATTTTAAACTCCGGGTTATTTTTTAATCCATTCACTGTATTAAATTATGAATACAAAACCGCCGTTAATCACAGGATATTTCCCCTGTGATTTTTTATTGCCTGCGACTTGGTTTTTGTATCCGGGGAGTGGGTGAGGCACAATAGAATTGGATTCAGGTTTGTGCTAAACAGGATTAAGTACACATGTTGATTGAACTGCCGTATTCATTTCCAGGACGAGTTTTCCGCAGCCCGATGCCGTTTGGTCCCTATGACCGGGTTAGCCTATGGCAGTCATACCAGGAACAAGAGATCGACCTGGTCGTTGTGCTTGCAGAACCACAGGAATACCTGGTATACGCCCGGAGAGATCTGCCGGATTTCTACCGCTCCCAGGGTCTGGATGTTCTTCATCTTCCAGTCCCGGATTTTGGAATACCGGATGATCTGGTTTTGTGGGAAAAAACTCTAATGTCTGTTGCGAAGGCAGGGAGAGAAGGGGAAAATATAGCAGTTCACTGTCTGGCAGGTACAGGGCGCACGGGAGTTTTTCTAGCCTGCCTGGCAAAAGAAAACCTTGCATTTGATGGAGAGCGAGCAATCAATTGGGTGCGGGAATCAGTTCCCGGTGCGATGGAAAATGAGGATCAGGAACAATTTGTCAAGAATTATTATCGGAGCGGGACTGATTAACAACCGGAAAGGATAAAATTAGATAATTTGGAAATAATTCTGATTGAGGAGGAATTAAGATGATTATTAAGAATGCAAATCTTATTACCTGGGAAGAAGAGAACCGGATCCTCGAGGATTCTTCTCTATTCATCAAGGATGGACTGATCAAAGTAATTGCGCAAAATGCAGATATGGAAAAGAAGCATCCAAAGGAGGAGGTATTTGATGCCCGCGGTCAATACGTAATGCCGGGGAACATCTGTGCTCACACTCATTTTTACGGGGCTTTTGCCCGGGGGATGGGAATTCCCGGAGATGCGCCGAAAGATTTTCCCGAAATTCTGGAAAAATTGTGGTGGCCGCTGGATATGGCGCTTGATGAGAATGCAGTTCGTTATTCCGCGCTGGTGTTCGCAGTGGATGCTATTAAAAATGGAACCACAACCTTGTTTGACCATCATGCATCACCCTCTTTTATCGATGGATCTCTGGATGTTATTGGGGATGTCATTGAAGACGCTGGCCTGCGCGCCGTGTTGTGTTATGAAGTCACAGACCGCAATGGCAAGGAGGGAGCTAAAGCCGGGATTGCCGAGAATGTCCGCATGATAAAGAAGGTTGCCGGCAATGAGCGGCTGGGTGCTGCCTTTGGTTTGCATGCCAGTTTGACAGTAGATGATGATACTCTGGACGATTGCCGAAACGCGATCAGTGAGGAAGCTGGTTTTCACATCCACGTTGGTGAACATCAGGTAGATGAATATAACAGCCTCAAGCGAAGCGGAATGCGGGTTGTTGACCGGCTTAAAAAACATGGGATTTTAGGACCTAAATCCATTGTTGCTCACGGTGTCCATATTGATCAAAAGGAAGCAGTCCAGCTGGCAGAAACTGGTACCTGGCTGACCACCCAACCCCGTTCCAATATGAACAATGCGGTTGGAGTCGCTGCGATTGAGGATTTCCTGCGTTTGGGTATTAAGGTTGGATTCGGGACTGATGGTTTTTACCATGCCATGTGGGAAGAATGGAAAACAGCTTATTTCCTGCACAAAATCCACCACAAGGATCCCCGCAGGATGAATGCAATGGATATCATTCAGATGGGAGTGAGAAATAATGCGGCCCTGGCCAATATCTATTTACCTGAAATTAACCTGGGTGTGATCACACCTGGCGCTGCTGCGGACTTGATCTTTGTGAACTATCATCCATATACACCGCTTTCCGCAGGCAACTTGCCCTGGCAGATCATATTCGGCTTCCAGGAAGGTATGATCACCTCAACCATGGTGGCGGGAAAATTCCTTATGAAAGACAGGGAACTTTTAACTCTGGATGAGAAAAAAATTGCTTCAGAAGCGCAAGCTATTGCACCTGAAATCTGGGAAAGGTACCAATCCTATGTGGGTACATATTCCTGAACCCTATAAAAAATCAAGAGGATTGTTGACCTTAGAATATAGAACAGGAGATTGTGAATGACCAATAAACCGACCATCGCTATCCTGGGTGGAACTGGACATGAAGGCACCGGTCTGGCGCTGCGCTGGGCATCTAATGGGTATGAGGTAATTATCGGATCCCGGAAAGAGGAAAAAGCTCTGAATACCGCCAGGGAGTTGAACCAGATTTTAGGAAAGGAAATCATCCGAGGTATGGAGAATCCTGCTGCTGCCCGGGAAGCTGATATCAATGTACTCACGGTGGTAATGTCTGCTCACGAAGCGGCAGTGAAGGGATTAAAGGATGACTTGCAGGGAAAAATTCTAGTTGATGCCACAGCCCGGATTAAATTTCCAAATCCCAAACCGCCTGTACCGCCCGCTGCTGCCCGGATTGCACAGAAGATCCTGGGAGACGGTGTCCGCGTTGTTGCCGCTTTTCAGAATATTCCTGCCAGCGCGTTGAAGAACCTGGAGAAAGAACTGGATAGTGATGTGCTGGTTTGCGCAGACTATCAGGAAGATGCCGAACAGGTGATGGAGTTGATCCGGGGCGCCGGTATGAATGCTTATTATGTAGGTGACCTGGATATCGCGATCACCATTGAAGGGTTGACCGCGGTTCTGGTATATCTGAATAAATATAACGACATTAAACACGCCAGTATTAAAATTATTGGTTCATGAAGGATCTGAGCATGAGCTCTAAGGGAAGATCACCACTCATTTTGACAGCCCTGGAGGGGATACCGCTTGTTCAGCAGGGAAATGATCTTGCAGAGATACTGCTTCATGCGCTGAAGGATAATAAGATTGATCTTATTGATGGAGATGTGCTGGTTGTTGCTCAGAAAATAATTTCGAAAGCTGAAGGACGAAAGATTGATCTAAATACAATAACACCATCAAAACGGGCGGAAGATCTGGGGGAAGAAACGGGGAAGGATCCCCGGGAGATGGAGTTGATCCTCAGGGAAAGCACAGAGGTTCTGCGGGTTCGTCCGGGATTGATCATTGTTAAACACCACCGGGGGTTTGTTTGTGCCAATGCCGGTATTGATCATTCCAATGTGCCAGCCGAAGGAGGCAGAGTCCAGGATTTTGTCCTGCTGCTGCCTGAAAATCCTGACAAATCAGCCCAGGAGCTGCGCCGGAAGGTTGAAGAGGCGGAAGGTGTTCAGATCGGTGTTGTGATTAATGATTCGCATGGAAGAGCCTGGCGGAATGGAACGGTTGGGATCTCGATCGGATTTTCCGGGTTACCCGGAATTGTTGATCTGAGGGGTAAACCTGACCTGTTTGATTATCAACTGCGGATAACTCAGATTGCCGCGGTTGATGAATTAGCAGGGGCAGCTTCATTGTTGATGGGGCAAGCTGATGAGGGACTTCCTGTAGTGCATGTCCGGGGATTTCCTTATCCGCTGCGGGATGGTTCCTTCCAGGAACTGCCGCGGGAACATTCCAAAGATTTGTTCCGCTGAGAATTGGTGAAGGGAAATCCTCTTCCTCAACGGTCAAACTATGAGTTTGACCACATCTACAAAAATGAAATTATCTCGAGGGAAGAAAACAGGAGTTTAATTCATGAATGTAGTAGCCCTGGCAGGTGGAGTAGGTGGAGCAAAATTAGCCGATGGATTGTCCCGGTTAAACCCATCTCCAACGTTAACCGTCATTGTTAATACTGGAGACGATTTTAATTTGTTTGGGCTGCATATCAGTCCTGATCTGGATACCGTTTGTTACAACCTGGCTGGTATGGAACAGCCCGACACCGGTTGGGGCCGGGCCGATGAGCGTTGGGATGCATATAAGGAAATCCAAAAGCTGGGCGGGCCAGATTGGTTTCGATTGGGTGATAGGGATCTGGCTACCCATTTAGAACGCACACGCAGGCTGGGTTCTGGTGAGCCCTTAAGCAAGATCACAGCGGATTTCTGCCGGGTTTGGGGTATTGACCCTGCAGTTCTGCCCATGAGTGACGATCCTGTTCCCACCATGGTGCTGACAGACCAGGGAGAACTGGCTTTTCAGGATTATTTTGTGAAATTGGGTTGTGAACCCGCAGTTACAGGATTTCGTTTTCAGGGGGTGGAGAAATCTCGACCAGCACCGGGAATATTGCAGGCGATTGAAGGGGCTGATCTGATTGTGATTTGCCCGTCCAATCCCTGGGTGAGTGTTGATCCTATCCTGGCTGTCCCCGGTATCCGGTCAGCGCTTGAGGAGAAGTTGGTTCTGGCAATTTCACCGATCATTGCTGGAAAAGCGGTTAAAGGCCCGGCTGCAAAAATGTACCAAGAGATGGGTATTTATCCATCAGCCAGCGCGGTTGCAAAACACTACGGTAATCTGCTGGATGGGATTATGATTGATAAACAGGATGAGAAATTGGTTAAAGGAATAAAAGATAGGGAAACACATCCACTAAAAGTAATTTGTACCGACACCTTGATGAAAACCAGAGAGGACCGCGTCCGTTTGGCCGGCGAGGTGCTGGATTTTGGACAGCAAATAATTAAGGAGGTATAGGAATGGCTTTGTGGGCAATAATCCCTGTTAAGCCGCTGCGCAGGGGGAAATCAAGATTAGCGAAGGTAATATCTGCTGATAAAAGGGCAGATTTGAATCAATATTTATTGCAGCATACTATCCAGGTATTAAACACGGTAGATGAAATTGAACACATCCTGGTGATAAGCAGGGATAAAGAAGCCCTGGCGTTAGCCCGCGAGTTGGGCGCGAGAACAGTCCAGGAGTATGGCAACCCAGGTTTAAATACCGCACTTTCCCGCGCAGTAGAAGTGGCAAAATCGTATAAAATCTGCGGAATACTGATCATCCCGGCAGATTTACCCCGGTTGGAAGCTGAGGATATTAAAGCGATCCTGGCCTTCAGAAATGATCCACCAGTAGTTGTGATCGCGCCTGACCGGAAAAAAGAAGGTACCAATGCCTTATTTGTCTGTCCCCCAGATTTGATTGATTTTAAGTACGGGAAAGGATCTTTTGATAAACACAGTCAGGGTGCCCTGGATGCTGGCGCACGACTTGAGATTTGCAATTTGCCCTCGTTGGAATTAGATTTGGATGAGCCGGAAGATTTTGCGTTGATGGAAGCTGAATTAAGATTGGGTGACCAATAGGTAATTATTATTAAACCTTTGGAGGCTAAACATGAATAAAAAAGTTGCTTTATATTTACAGGATGCCCATGATCTGAGAGATGGACTGGAATATGTCCGTTATGCTGAAGAGAAGGGTTTTGACGCTGTCTGGCAGGCGGAATCCCGTCTGGTGAGAGATGCTATTGTGCCGATGGCGGCTTACGCAGCCGTAACTGAAAAAATAAAAATCGGGTCTGGTGTAATCAATAACTGGACCAGAAATATCGGTTTGCTGGCATCTACCTTCCTCACCCTGGATGATCTGGCTCCTGACCGCATGATCTGCGGAATCGGCGCCTGGTGGGATCCGCTGGCAGAAAATGTGGGTATTGACCGCAGGAAACCTCTAACAGCGATGCGGGAGACAGTGGAAATATTGAGGCGATTGCTTAACATGGAAAACGTTACCTTTGACGGGGAATTTGTTCATGTAAAAGATATCGAATTAGACGTTGTCCACGGACGGAGAGAACCCCGAAATGTGCCGATCATGATTGGCGCTACCGGTCCTAAAATGCTGCAGCTCGCAGGTGAGATCTGCGACGGTGTAGTGATGAATTATTGTGTTCCTGTTGAGTATAATGAGATGGCTCTGGAAAACATTGAAATCGGAGCCAAAAGGGCAGACAAAACGCTGGATGACATCGATCGTCCGCAGCTGATTGTCTGTTCTGTTTCGGAAAACCAAGAGGAAGCAATGGATTCCAGTAGAGTTTTATTGACTCAATATCTGGCCCAACAGCCGCATATTGCTATAGCTTCTGGGGTTTCCAATGATATCGTAGCTGAGATCCAGTCCATCTTAGGTTGGCCTGCCACCCATGAGCAGATCCAGGCTGCGAAACACCTGGTTCCAGACGATCTCATTCACCGCATTACTGCGTCCGGAACTCCGGAAGAGGCCCAGGCGAAAGTAGATCAATACCGGGAAAACGGCTGCACCACGCCCATACTTTATCCTGTGGGTGGAGATGTAAAACTCCTGGTGGACACCTTTGCAGTCAAGTAATTTATGTTTGTCACATCCCTGGATGAAGGTTTTCTTCCGGATTTGAGCTTTCATCCCAGGGCTCTAAAGATGAGGAAAAGTAATCATGATCATTGAATACCACCGCCCAAATACTATTGAGGAAACGATCTCTTTATTATCCAGGGAGGATCCCTGTACGGTAGTTTTAGGGGGTGGGTTATATTTGAATGAGAAAGTGGAAGCTTCGATTGCGGTTGTTGATATACAGAGTTTAGGTTTGGATACGATTGAAAAAAAAGGAAATAAATATTTCCTGGGAGCTGCAGTAAAACTACAGCAGCTGATCAATCAGGATAAACTTCCTCAAGCTTTGATCAAAAGTGTAAAACACCAGGAAACATATAATCGCAGACAGGTCGCTACCCTGGCAGGAACGGCTATCACTGCCGATGGTCGTTCTCCAATCCCTGCTGTATTATTAGCATTGGATGCTGAGTTGGAGATGATTGGAAATAACAATAAAACCGAATTGATCCATCTGGGAGATTTTCTTCCTTTACGGGAAGATAAGCTAGAGGGTAAATTGGTCACAAAGATTATCATTCCCTCTAATACAAAAACAGCCTATCATTATGCCGCGCGATCACCAGCCGACAGACCTATTATTGCCGTAGCAGTCTCTCAATGGCCATCAGGCAGAACCAGGGTAGTGCTGGCCGGGTACGGCGATCAACCCGTCATGGTGCTGGATGGCCCGGATAAGGGAGGGGGTGAAACCGCCGCGAGGGATGCATACAGCCAGGCTGGTGACCAATGGGCGAGTGCTGAATATCGAGCGGATACAGCAGCTGTCCTTGTCCGCCGCTCACTTAATCAAATTGCTGAGAATAACTAAGGAATAGATGAGAATGTTGGATCTTGAACTTAATATAAATAAAGAAACTTATCAGGTAAGTGTACATCCTGGAGAACGCCTTTACAACGTTCTGAGAAGTTTGGGATTCAGCAGTGTGAAATTTGGTGATGAACATGGGAAATCCGGGGCAGATACGGTCTTAATGGACGGGAAACCGGTGAATTCCTACCTGCTGTTAGCGGCTCAGGCAGAGGGGCATGAAATAGAAACGATTGAGCTGATGGGAGAGCATCCTCATTTGGGTTGGAAAGAAACCCGCGGACTCCATATACTGCAGCAGGAGTTTGTAAATACCGGGGCGATCCAGTGTGGATACTGTACTCCTGCGCAGCTTCTGACTGCAAAGGAGTTATTATCCCGGGAACCAGATCCTACTGAGGAACAGGTCAGGGATGCAATTTCCGGGGTTCTGTGCCGCTGTACAGGATATAAAAAACCCGTTGAGGCGGTGCTCAGAGCTGCCGCAAGATTAAGAGGTATTGAAGTTCCTCCGATTGAGGATCCTATTAAAGCTCCGCCAGAGTGGATCAATATCCCTCCTGACGATTCCATTCCTCAGGAAAAAACCATTCAGGTTGCTGATGGCACAACCTTAACTGCTGAAAAAGTGATCACAACACTTAAAGTGAGCACTAACCCAGAGGATTGGCAGCAGGTTGGAAAACCCAAAGTGAAAGTTGATGCAGTGAAATTAGTCCAGGGCAAGCCTGTCTTTGCAGCCGATTATGAGCGCCGGGACATGTTGTATGCCAAGGTTCTCTTAAGTCCCCACGCTCATGCCCGGATCAAGTCTATCCAGACCAAGAAGGCACTGGAGATCCCCGGAGTCGCTGCAGTCCTGACGCACAAGGACCTGCCAAGGATCCCATACTCAACTGCCGGACAGTCCGATCCAATTCCGGGTCCGCTAGATTGTTTTTCCCTCGACAATAAAGTCCGGTTTGTAGGAGACCGGGTAGCTTTTGTCGCCGCAGAATCTGAGGAAATAGCAGAAAAGGCATTAAAAGAAATTAAAGTTGAGTATGAATTGCTGGATGCAATCCTTGATTCCCGGGACTCAATGAAACCAGGAGCGCCGGTAATCCATGACGAAAAGGATTATGTTAACTTTGCTGATTCCAATCCTGAAAAAAACCTGGCTGCCGAAATCAGGATTGATATTGGCGATTTGGAGCAGGGTTTTCAGGATGCCGATCTTATATTTGAAGCAGAATATGAAGTACCCAAGGTGCAGCCAGCGCATATTGAACCGCACGCTGTGGTTACCTACTGGGATGAAGATGACCGTTTGGTAATCCGAACCAGCACCCAGGTCCCATTTCATATACGGAGGATGATCGCGCCAGTTATCGATCTGCCGATAAAACGTATCCGGGTTATTAAACCCCGGATTGGCGGCGGATTCGGTGGAAAACAGGAAATGCTGGTTGAGGATGTTGCTGCGCATTTAACCATCGCTACTGGACGACCAGTTCAGTTTGTCTACACCAGAGAAGAAGAGTTCATTGCTTCCCGATCCCGCCATCCGATGCGGATCCGGATGAAAACGGGTGTAAAGAAAGATGGCACGATGACAGCTAATGAGATGTATGCGCTAAGTGACACAGGCGCAAACGGCGCTCATGCGCTGACGGTTACCGGGAACACTGGGCATAAGGCAATGGCGCTTTACGTAGGTAGTGGTCCTTACCGGGAATCCCCAAATATCCGTTTTTATGCTGACATTGTGTATACCAATACTCCTCCCTCTGGCGCATACCGTGGTTATGGTGTCCCGCAGGGTTACTGGCCGTTAGAAAGACATATGGAAAAAATTGCTCATAACCTCGGTCTTGATCCCATTGAGTTCAGGATGAAAAATGCGCTCCAAGCAGGGGAAATTCATCCATTCAGTATCGTCTGGAGTGAAGGTCGGGACCCGGTACCAGAAATTATTCAGACTAATGGGTTAGCCGAATGTGTCTCACGCGGAAAGGAAATGGTTGGCTGGGAACAGAAAATGAGTGACAAGAAATGGCAAAATGTTCCTGGGAAACCATATTTGAAACGCGGCTTGGGTGCAGCTCTGGTAATGCAGGGTACTGCCATTCCATACTTGGATATGGGCGGGGCAAGTCTGAAATTAAATGATGATGGATCATTTAACTTACTGGTAGGTGCGACAGACCTGGGAACTGGATCGGATACGGTTCTGGCCCAGATGGCGGCGGAAATTCTCGGAGTCTCATTGGATGATATGATCGTCTATTCTTCAGATACTGATTTTACACCTTTTGATAAGGGAGCATATGCTTCCAGCACAACCTATATTTCGGGGGCAGCTGTCGTAGACGCTGCCAATAAAGTTGCAGACAAGTTGAGAGATCGGGCAGTCCTCATCTTAAAGTCCAGGTCAGGGAAACCAGATTTTATTCGCGATGAAATTGAATTGTCCAATTGCTGTGCGATAGCGCCAAATGGACAGGCAGTTTCCCTGGAAGAAATCGCTCTCCACTCTCTGCATCACGCCAACCAGGAGCAAATTATGGCGGTTGGATCGTTTATGTCCCCTGTATCCCCGCCACCGTTCGCAGCTCAATTTGCAGAGGTAACAGTAGACTTGGAGACCGGCCAGGTAGTAGTGGACCGATTGGTAATGGCCGTTGATGCTGGTGTGATTGTAAACCCGGTTACTGCTTCCGGGCAGATTGAAGGAGGTATGACTCAGGCGTTGGGATATGCGGTTTCGGAAGAAATGGTCTATGATGAGCTGGGTAGAGCCCGGGAAAAGGATTTCAGAGATTATCATATCTTTGAAGCTCACGAGATGCCGGTTCTGGAGACTCTGTTCATTGAAACCTTTGAACCATCTCATCCCTTTGGTGTGAAAGCGGTAGCAGAAATACCTATGGATGGCGTTGCGCCTGCTGTTGGAAATGCAGTGTTTAACGCCTGCGGGGTTAATATCGATCAAAATCCGGTTACGCCAGAGAAGGTCTGGCAAGAATTAACTGGAAAAAAATAAGCAAATATGCCTGAATAATCCCCTGGAAGACCATTTTCCTGGGGTTTTTTTATGACTGGATCATATTTTGTTGAATAAACGGTACGTTCATCAATCTGTTATAATTTAGTAATTATAAAACTGTCATTAATAATAGATTTCGGACCAGTATTTAGAGCTGAAACTGGGTGGGAAATGTCTATGGAAAAGATTACCTATGTGGTAGGACACGTTAACCCGGATACCGATTCCATTGCATCCGCGATTGGATATGCGTGGTTGCTTCGGGAGCGGGATGGAATGAATGCGGTTGCTGCCAGGGCTGGATCTATAAGCCCTCAAACTTCCTGGGTGCTGGACCGTTTAAAATTGGATGCTCCCTGCCTGCTGACAGATGTCTCTCCCCGTTTTGAATCAGTTACACGAAAATTGGATTCGACCAGCCCGGACAAACCATTAAGGGATGCCTGGGATATTGCCAGTCGAACCGGCGGTGTGGCGGCTATCGTGAATGAGGATGGTACCCCTTACGGTCTGATTACCGGGTTAACCCTGTTCTCTTTCCTGGCAGAGCTGGTAGGCCCTCATTTGAAACGGCAGGAAATGAGCATCGCTGAATTACTGGAAATGCCAAGTCTGGAGGCGGCAGATACGGGGGTACCCCATTTTAAATCCGGGAGCCGGATTCGGGATTCAGTAAACCGGATCTTACGAGAAGAACGCTCAAACTTTTTTGTTGTTGATGATGATGGACAATACCTGGGACTTTCCCGCCAACGGGATATCTTGAATCCACCTCGTGTCCGGGTTGTGCTTGTTGATCATAATGAAAGCGAACAGGCAGTTGGAGCTTTGGAAGAGGCTGAATTGCTGGAGATTATTGATCACCACCGGCTTGGGAATCCCTTTACCCGGACAACAATCCGGTTTACAACAGATATTGTGGGCAGCACCAGCACAATCATTGCTGAGCGGATTTTAGAATCCGGATTGAGCGCCCCGGCAGAAATTGCCGGCATGCTGCTTTCAGGGATTTTCTCAGACACATTATTTTTTACTTCTCCAACGACAACTGACCGTGATCAGAGAGCGGCAGAGCGTTTGGGCCGCTGGGCTTTTGCAGGGAACAGTCCCCTGAAAGGGGAGACCACAGAATCCTTTGGTGAAGCCGTGCTTAAAGCTGGTGCCGGTATCTCTAACCGGGATCCAGATGAAATCGTAACCGCAGATACTAAAACCTATTCATCCGGAGGATTAAATTTTGGAATTGCCCAGGCCGAAGTGACTAATTTGGAGCAAGTTAATAAACATTTGGATGAATTAAAAAAAGCCCTGGAAAAGCTGCGGGTGAACAGGGCATTGGACTTTACTATATTAATGGTTACAGATGTTGTTCAAGGATCTAGCCGATTGATCCTCAATAATCCACCGCCAACTTTTGATGATTTGCCTTATCCAGGCAGCTCGGATGGTACCCGTTTTGCAAAAGGGGTTGTTTCCAGGAAGAAACAGCTCTTACCGGTTATCTTAAGTTTGTTGGAAACCTGATCATTAAAAACGGTATTTCCTATGAATGAAGTACTTTTTTCTTTAGCAGAAATAGCCCGGAGGGGAACTACAGGCGCCCTATGTACAATCATTAGAACCAAAGGGTCCACTCCGAGGAAAGAAGGCAGCAAGATGCTGGTTTATCCCGACGGAAAAATTGTCGGATCAATCGGTGGAGGGGAGGTCGAAGGCAGAGTTATTCAGGAGGCGATCGACTCACTTCAATCAGGAGAGTCAAAGATCCTGGCATATGATCTTTTAAACCCAGAAAATGGTGATCCTGGTATTTGTGGAGGAACGTTGGAAATTTTTGTCGATCCCCTGAAACAGCCTGAAGATATTGTGGTTGTAGGTGGTGGACACATCGGCCGGGCAGTTGTCTATTTAGCGAAATGGATGGGTTTCCGGGTGATCCTCTCTGATGACAGGAAAGAGTTTTGTTCACCTGAATATGTGCCCGGGGCAGACGAATATATCCATTGTAAACTCGAGGATTTAACTTCAAGTTATGTTTTTTCTGATCAAACAGCAGTTGTCTTAGCTACCCGGAATAACCAGGTAGACATCAGCGGGCTTCCGGAAATCCTGGCTGAGCAAACTGGGTATATTGGAGTTATTAGTTCTCAAAGAAGGTGGAAGTTAACAAAGAAACAATTAATTGATTCTGGCGTTAATGAAGATGAACTGCACCGGATCCACGCCCCTATTGGATTGGACATTTCCGCAGACACACCGGAAGAGATTGCAATAAGCATAATGGCTGAAATAATACAAGTAAAACGCGGTGGAACAGGAGCTTCCCTTTCCTCCGGGAAATAACCGGGTTTAATCAAAAACACGGCGGAGAATTTATTTATGTGGCAAGAGTACGTCAACGCAGTTTCAATTGAACAGGTGCTCAACATTCTGGCTGATAAGAAAAATCAAGCCCGGATCATCGCTGGTGGTACCGATTTGGTCCTGGAAATACGCCAGGGAAACCATCAAGAAATCCAGACGCTGATTGATATTTCACGGATAAAAGAGTACAGCTGCATCACCCTGGATGGGGAAGATCGTATTCATCTAGGCCCTGCAGTTACCCACAATCAATGTGTTGCTTCTGATTTAATCCGCAACCATGCGCTGCCGCTCGCTCTGGCTGCCTGGGAAATTGGAGCACCACAGATCCGGAATACTGGAACGATAGTTGGCAATCTTGTGACAGCATCACCGGCGAATGATACCATTGTGCCTTTGATCGCACTGGACGCTGAACTGGTTCTGCAGTCCCTGGAAGGTCAGCGGATAGTATCCTTGAAGGATTTTTATACCGGAGTAAGAAAACACATCTTACGGTCCAATGAAATTGTCCGGGATGTGATCTTTCCAAAAATGGGCTCTAATCAGCGCGGGGTTTATCTTAAACTTGGACTTCGAAAATCCCAGGCTATTTCCCTGGTGAACATGTCCGTTATACTCACCATTGATAGTAACCTGATCAGTGATGCCCGGATAACCCTCGGCGCTGTTGCGCCTACCATAATTCATGCAGAGAAAGCTGAAGAATATTTGATAGGTAAAAAGCTATCCAGTGAAACTATTAACAATGCTGCAAATCTTGCAATGGACGCTGCCAGCCCCATCGATGATATCCGGGGGTCTGCTGCCTACCGGCAGGAGATCACTCGTGTCCTAGTGAAGAGAGGCTTGACAACACTATTAAAGGGTGAGCAGGCAGGTCGTCTACCTGAAGATCCTGTCTTTTTGTGGGGGAAAATAGGAGAAACTGATCTGGATGTATTAGAGAAAGAATCACTTATTTCGGGCAAAAACCCGATCATCACTCGAATCAATGGAAAAGAATATACATTTGATAAAGGGCATGAAACAACCTTGGTTCACCTGTTAAGAGATTATGCCGGTCTGACAGGGTCAAAAGTTGGTTGTGAAGAAGGGGAATGCGGTGCCTGTACTGTCTTCCTGGACGGAAAAGCAGTTATGTCCTGTTTGATTCCAGCGCCAAGGGCTCACCGGGCCCAAATTATCACTATTGAAGGATTAGCTGATGAAGACCATCTTCACCCGGTTCAGCAAACTTTCATTGAAGAAGGTGCGGTTCAGTGCGGATATTGTACACCTGGGTTCATCATGTCTGCCGCCAAACTATTGGAAGAAAGATCTCAACCCTCCCAAACTCAAATCCACACTGCGATTTCTGGAAATTTGTGCCGTTGTACAGGTTATTATAAAATTGTCAGTGCAATTGAAGAAGCTAGCCTAAAAGAAGGTGCTTAAATGGGACGATATCAGCAGTACCAAAGGGATCTCAAAGATACTGATGAAGGGGTTCACCCAATCTGGCGGGGAATTGGGTTCTTGTTGATGGGATTGATAGCAATCATGTCTTATGCCGGAGCAAATTTGCTTGTTGAAGCTAATAAAACCAAGGGATGGATTGCAGTCCCCTACGATATTCGGGGAGGTGTATCATGGGCTCCTGATTTATATGCGGAGTTGATTGTTACGTTTTTCCTGATAATGATTGGATTCGGCATCATGACTATTTCCTATTCCCTGATATACAAAGTCACTCGTCCCCGGGATCTCTATAAACTCCTGAAATGAAATCCTGTGGGGGGTAAACCGGATTACTCCGTCACCTTTGGGCAAACCAAAATGGTCTGAACCAGGCAGCGGCGGCACAGGATGAGTAGTGCTGGCAGGGAGAGTAAAAAAATATATTAGGGCACAAACAACCAGGGCAGTGTCCTTTAGACAGAAACCAATAATTTTTTAAAAAAATATGCCGTTTAATATTCGTTATTACCTGACTTGTTTTTATTACAGTTTTTTCCGATCAAAAGGAACACCGGGAAGGTTATCCGTAAAGCGGATTTTCCTGCTGTTATTCCTTTTTTTTGTATATCCAATCTGGAATATTTATATTCGCCTTGGATATTATCTGGATAATTGGGTTTTTCCTGAATTTAAACAAGAACAGTATCCAGCCCCGGTGTTTATTATTGGAAATTACCGTTCTGGATCTACATTCTTACACCGATTATTACTTCGTGATCAGCAGTTTACCTGCCTGAAAGCCTGGGAGATATATTTTTCTCCCGCATTAACTCAGCGATGGTTTCTGCGCCTGCTCAATCGGATCAGCCGTCGAATCGGGAATCCGTTAGGAAAATTTGTAGATGCTTTTGATCGATCTCTGAATGATATTTACGCAATGCATAAAACCGGGATGTTTACCTATGAACAAGATTCCCAGGTGTTTTACCATAGCTGGTCCTCCTATAATTTATTTGCAGTATTTCCTTTTCCCGAATTGGCACAAAAATATATATATTATGACCAAAAAGTTCCAGAAACACGGCGGAGAAAAGAGTTTACTTATTATCGAGGTGTTTTAAAACGACAGATGTTTCTGCACAAGGGTAAACAATACATCTCTAAGAATCCAGATTTCTCTCCTGCAGTTGAAACGATAAAGGAGTTTTTTCCGAACGCGAAATTTATTAATCTCGTTCGACCCCCAGAGCAAATGATTCCTTCCCTGATTAATCTTTGGGCAAATAACTGGCGGGCATATGGATCCCCGGAAGAATCTTACCCCCTGGTGGATACCCTACAGGAACAAGCCAAACATTGGTATCAATATCCTCATGAGCGGTTATCGAAATTACCTCCGGATCGCTATCTGGTGGTTGATTTTGAAAAATTAGTCGCCAATCCGAAAGAGGAAATTGAACGAATTTATAAACAATTTGGATTTGAATTTTCTGACGAATATCATAAAATAATGGAAGAGGAGACAATCAAAGCGAGGAATTTTACCAGCGGCAATTCCTATCCCCTCTCTGAGATGGGATTAGACAGAGAAGAACTTAAACAGGAATATAAACCAGTTCTAGAGGGCTATAAAAAATCCTCCCGCTGAGGAAGGATTACGCTGAAAGGAACTGAGGGTTATCCTTTATGGAAAGAACCGTACCGTATACTGCTTCAGAGGAAGTAGAACTTTATCTCCGGACTTATTATTCGCTATTGCGGACATCGGATAATGTCCAGATCCGGACTTTAGAGGAAGTTCACTCTGGAATGAACTCGCTGCTTCACCAGAATGCCAGGAATCGTGCTCCCGACATGGCTGCCTTTATCTATGCGTTATTAAGACTCCCAGATTGTGTAAGAGAAACCAAAGAGGTTGTCTTGGGGCAGAGCGGCACAGTCTTCCAGGAAGCGGGGATGGGAGACGTTTGGTCCTGGGAACAGGTAAAGGGGAAAGCTCGCCGCAGGCGCTGTTTTTTTAACCCGGAGAAACAAATCCTTGCCTGTATTGTTGCCAGTCGGTCGGATATAGATGATGTCATTCCCTTGCTGACTGCCTACCAAATCGAATGGAATAAAATTCACCGGCTGCTGCAGCATCTGCCGGATGATATTGATCTATCAGAAGCGCACAAGCAAAACGATACCTGGTATAACCTTGCGGAAGATTTAATGATGTCTGTCGGCGATCTCACTCGCTGGCGGTCCATCTGCGGGAGCAATTTTGTAAAACGTGTTCAGGAAATAAAAAGTTGTGAACGCTTTTTTCAGGTGCGTTTATTAAACGGATCATTGATTGAGTACAACCGGGCGACCAACACCTGGTGGAGCATTATTGCTGAGAGAGTACCTGATCTACTGACCCAGCCGATCTATTTTATATCCAGTAATACGCACAGCTTTGTAAACCTATTATCTGGTTTTGCCTTACAGAACCAGAAGGAAATTAACCAATATCTCATTGAGACGAATCAGCGGGAATTAATTGACGAGTGGTGTCAGATCCAAACTCACAAAGTACCTTCAAGCCGGGAAAATTATTGGTATTATGCATTAAAAAAATATCTCCAGCAACCCAATACAGAAAAGATTTTCAATCGCAGAAACGAACATGAAGCTGCCTGCGGCATTAGTAGGATTAATAGTGAACATTCCTTTGATGTAGATGCTCAAGTTATCCGTATTTCAGAACTTATACCGGAGTGGATGGATGAAAGAGTTAAAAGGGATCTGGGTGATCTGGGATTTTTAAAGAATAGCAATGCGCTGATCTTGAATATTGATTACCCGCTGGGGCTGGCTGCGTATAACATTCTAATTGAAGTGGCTGAAAATGCCGGAAAAATCCTAGGTGTTTACAGTCTTGGAAAAGCAGCAATACTGAACGGCGTAGTTGGTGATGTCATGATCCCTTATGTGGTTCATGATGAACACTCGAGAAATACCTATTTATGCCCTAGGGCGTTTGAAGCCCGGGATGTGAGTCCCTATCTAGTCTACGGGACAGTGCTTGACAATCAAAAGGCGGTAACTGTCCGGGGAACATTCCTCCAAAACCAGACATATATGGATGTTTTTTACCGGGAAGGGTACACCGGCATTGAAATGGAAGCGGGTCCTTATCTTTCTGCTGTATATGAAATGTTCCGCCCAACCCGCCACCCGATAGATGAAATTGTAAATCTGGATCGGGCGCCATTTGATCTGGGCATACTCCACTATGCATCCGATCGTCCCCTGAGTAAGGGAAAAAACCTGGGCGCTGGTACACTTTCTTATTATGGGATGGATCCGACTTATGCCTGTACATTGGCGATTATCAGAAGGATCTTTAAGTTGGAAAAAAAGCGACTGTTGGATTCACAGTAGACAAGGCATATAACTAGTGGAAGACTCAAATATTAACTCAATTGGAAAATCTTATCAACGGATCGATGCGCTGGATAAAGTAATCGGCAAGGCTGAATATTCCGGTGATTTGAACAGACCTAATCAGCTTCAGATGAAGATCCTCTTTGCAGGGCGCCCTCATGCCATTGTAAAATCCATCGAAATTCAACAAGCTTTAGCGCTGGATGGAGTTGTTCTGGTCTTAACTGCAGCAGATGTTCCGGTTAATGAATATGGATTGCAGGTTGCTGATCAGCCTGTTTTGTGCGGCCCCGGTTCTGACATCCCCTATGCTGACCGGGTTCGTTTTATCGGTGATCAGGTTGCAGCAGTGGTAGCCGAATCAGAAGAAATTGCATCTGCAGCTTGTGATTTGATCAAGGTGGAATACGAAGATCTTCCCTCAATTCTGGATCCTTTTGAATCGTTCAAAGAAGGTGCTTTGACCCTGCATCCAGATCGGGAGTCAAATATTTATGAATCCTACCGGATTCGAAAGGGAGATGTAGAAAAAGCCTTCCAGGACGCTGATCTAATTATTGAAAGTGAATATCATACACCTGTCCAGGAACATGCCTATCTTCAGCCGGAAGCTGGAATTGCCTATTATGATGATCAAGAACGGATCACAGTTGCCGTTGGTGGTCAGTGGGCACATGAAGAACAGGAAGAGATTGCCCATTCATTAGGAGTAGAGCTTGACCAGGTGCGGGTAATTCACCCTGCAATTGGCGGCGCTTTTGGTGGTCGGGAGGACCTTTCAGTCCAAATTGTCTTGGGTTTGGCGGTACTTCGACTTCGGGAACAAAAAATCAACCGACCTGTGAAAATTGTCTGGTCCCGGGAAGAATCGATCATCGGGCATCATAAACGGCATGCATATCATATCAAAACCCGCTGGGCTGCAACGCGGGATGGAAAACTTACCGCAGCTGAAGTGGATGTTACCGCGGATGGCGGGGCGTATATGTACACCTCGAACAAAGTCCTTGCGAATGCAACCATTAACTGCACAGGCCCTTATGAAATTCCCAATATAAAAGTTGACGCAAGGGCAGTGGCTACCAACAATGTACCAGGGGGTGCCTTCCGAGGTTTTGGCGGTCCGCAGGGGACGTTTGCGGCAGAAAGCCAGATGAGCAAACTGGCTGAATCGCTGGATATGGATCCAGTGGAATTTCGTCTGAAAAACACCCTGAAAAAGGATTCGCTTTCCTCGGTTCAATCTCCACTCCCAGGATTGGTGAATGTCTCGCAGGTATTGGAGCGCTGCGCAGAAGAATCTTATTGGAAGAAGAATAGGGGAAAATGGATTCTGCAAAAGAAGGATTCCGGAGCTGATAGCGGGGTTTATAAGAGGGGAATAGGATTTGCCTGTGGATTTAAGAATGTTGGATTTTCTGCGGGTTATCAGGAGAACGCCTGGGCAACGGTCGAGCTTCATGGTGCAGAGGAAATTGAAGAAGTGATTGTTCGCCATGCTGCTGCGGAAGTAGGACAGGGTACTCATACCGCAATCATGCAGATGGCTGCTGATGCTGTTGGAGTGTCATTTGACAAAGTGCGCCTGATCAGCGCGGATACGGGAGAAACGCAAGACTCAGGAAGTGTATCTGCATCCAGGATGACATTCATGGCTGGGAACAGCGTTCGTGGAGCAGCAATCAGGGCCTTAGATAAGTGGAAAAATGAGGAAAGACCGGCAGTAGCAGCTTACCAGTACCTTGCTCCGAAAACGACCAAATTTGATCCGAAAACCGGGGCATCTACACCTAACTTTGCCTACGGGTATGTTGCCCAAGCGGTTGAAGTTGTGGTTGATACTGAAACTGGACAAATCACTGTTGAGAATATCGTCTCAACACATGATGTTGGCCGGGCAATTAACCCAGACCAGGTTGTCGGGCAAATTGAAGGGGGAGTTATTCAGGCTCTCGGATATGTCCTGACTGAGAACTTTATTCAAGAAGATGGCTTTGTCAAAACCGATAAACTCTCAACGTATTTAATCCCGACTGTTCATGATATACCTCAAACTCTCAAATCAGTGGTGATGGAAAACCGCGATCCGAACGGTCCCTGGGGTGCCCTGGGAATGGCAGAAATGCCAATAATGTCGCTGGCTCCGGCGGTTACAGCGGCAGTGCACAATGCAATTGGAATCTGGTTTGACGATTTCCCATTGACCCCGGAACGTGTTTTACGGGGCTTGGGGAAGATCTAGAACTCACAGGCAGCATACACAAATGTCCTATTGTAATGGTAAGGCATTTAGACGATTCTTATACAAATCCTTCATCAAGAATAAAGGCACGCATTATAGATTAACATCAAAAAGGTTAGGAATCCTTTTATTGTCCCTGGCAATCTATCTACCGGCTGAAGTTTTAATTTGGTCCGGTTTGCTGCTTGATGAGGTATTTTATCCCGCGTATCATGAAATTAAAATTAAGCAGCCTGTTTTTATCATCGGTAACCCGCGCAGCGGCACAACCTTTCTACAGCGGTTATTAGCGAAGGACTCTCACTCTTTTATCTGCATGAGGACCTGGGAGATTTTCGGCGCTCCATCAATCCTGATGAGAAAGATTTTTCACAGGGCGGCAAAAATTAGCAGGGCAATCGGAGTGCCAATATCAAAAAGAATAAAGAGATTAGAACGACTCTGGCAGGAAAGCGACGTAATTCACAGGTTGGCGATTCGTGCTCCGGAAGAGGACGAGAACCTCTTTATACACATCTTTTCCACGATGAAAATCTGGTCTTTTGCTGCTATGATTGATGAAGTATATCCTTATATTTATCATGATGATAAGATTAGCTTGGAAGATAAACAGCGGATAATGGATTTTTATGAAAGCTGCATCCAAAGGCATCTGTTCGACCATAGGGGAGCTGAAAAACACTACCTCTCAAAAAACCCAAACTTTTCACCCATGATAGGGACACTGCTGACAAAATTTCCGGATGCGAAATTTATTTATCTGATTCGCAATCCTCTCGATGCAGTTCCTTCGCATATTAGCCTGAAAGAAAGAGAGTGGCAAATGCTAGGATCTCCCCTGGAGGAATATGCCTGCCGGGATTTTATTCTGGATGCGTCTGAGTATTGGTACACTTATCCTTTACAGAAACTCAAGGAACTCCCTGAGAATCAGGCAGTTGTAGTGAAATTTGGTGATCTAGTTTCAAATGCTGAGGATACTGTTAAAAGGATATATAACCGTTTTGGATTTACGGTATCGCCCAGGTATCTTAAAATTCTGCAGCAGGAAACTATCCGGGCCAGGAATCATCAAAGTCAGCATGAATATTCGCTGTCAGAGATGGGTGTAAACAGGGAGCAGCTGAGGGAACGGTTTAAAGATGTCATGTTGGAATTTGACTATCAATGATGAAGTTGTAATAAAGAGTTTGGAGTTGAGATGAAGATAGCATTTACTTCGATATTTCGACCAGGCTTAGGGGGAGGAGCGGGCAGGGTTGCCCATGAATTAGCCAGTCATTTTGCCCAGGAACATGATGTGGTCATGATTTGTCCTGCAAAGCAAACCGGATACGAGAAAAGAGTAAAAGGTTTAAGTATATTTGGTATCCGCAGCGCTGGAGATGATGAGTTTCACATGCCGAACCTGTCTGCCAGGACAGTTGGGGAAATCTTTGATTTCCTCGATGATTATCAACCTGATATAGTCCATGCTCACGACCCTGCTCTCGTCGGGCTGATTGGGCAGGTTTGGGCCAGAATGAATTTAGTGCCCTTTGTGCATACTGCGCATATTTTACCCTCAAAAGCATTAGACTTTGGAATGGTAGAGGCAATAAATATCCGGTTATTGAAAAACTCTCTCAGTGAATCGGTCATATATAGTGTTTTGAATAATTTTTATTTAAACTGTGATGCATTAATCGCCCTTAATCAATCGGCTTTGGAATCCATCCGGGAATTCGGGTTCCATGGCTCTATCTTTGTGGTTCCAAATGGAAGAGACTTAAAACATTACTCTCGTTGTAAAAACGCAGACAATACATTAGACCAGAAAATACTGGTTTTTATCGGGTTCTTGAACAAACGGAAGAACCAGGCTTATTTGCTGAAAACCCTCGAGGAACTCCCAGCGAACTATATCCTGCGGTTAATTGGGAAACCTCTTTCCCCAGAATATCTAAATGAGCTGGAAGAGTACTGCCGCGAACACAGTCTAAAGAATGTTGAATTTGTTGGACAGATTGAACATGATCAAATCCCAGATTACCTGGAGGGGGCCCATGTTTTACCATCTGCTTCAAAAATGGAAGTCCAGAGTCTGGTTGTGATCGAAGCGCTGGCATCCGGAACACCCGTTGTTGGATTATCAAATGAAACCATCGATGAATTGATTAATGATGAAGTTGGTGCCTGGCTGGCCAAGGATAAAGAACCAGTTGATTTTGCCAAGCAGATAGAACTAATCTGTAATTTGCCGGCTGACGAATACCAGGCCATGTGCCAGACCGCTAGAAAACAGGTTGCTCATCTTGACTGGTCCAATGTTGTATATTCCACTTCAGAAGCATACCGGGAAATTCTTAAAACCAAACCTACAAGATCTGATAATGAAAGTGATATGCTGACCAGCCTGGTTTCTTTTCTGACCATAGGAGATGTCAGAGATTATCTGCTGAATGTGATAGAGGAAACCAGACGAAGCCCGGGAGCAGAATCAAGTCTGCTGCCGCGGGTAAAAGTTCCTCCATCTATCAAACACTGGATACGAGTACCGTCTTCAACCTGGTTGATTTCCGGAGTTACCATTTTGGTCTCAGTGTTTGGCTATCTATTTATGCAGGGACGGGGAAAAAAGAAAAATTAGGTAACCTTTACTGTCTTGGAAATACAGAACATAATCTGATCCAGCTGGAATTTTTGTTTTGGATCGGTCCGCAAATTTCATCCTGATATCCAGGGCTGTTGTAAGGAACCTGTTGTATAATAACGGCTTGGTGAGATTTTGCAGTAATAATTGTTCTACTTATACCATCGGAAAGATAGCTGAACTTCTCAGCGGCAGGATTAAGGCAATATTTTATTGGGAGTGAATTATGGATGACTTTTTAACTCGAGGGTCTATTAAGGATCTTGATCCGAAATTGTATGAGTTGATTCGGATTGAGGAAGAACGGCAATACAGGAGACTAATTCTTATCCCCAGCGAGAGCATGACACCAAAAGCGGTCAGAAAAGCTCTCGGATCTGGTTTTCACAATATCTATGCTGAGGGGTATTCATTTGATCTAACCGGGGGGTTAATTGAAGAAGAACTGTTTGATTACGATAAACTGCTGTCTGAATATCGGCGTTACTCTGATGACCGATACTATAAAGGAGTTGAATATGCGGATATTCTGGAGGGACTCGCCGGACAGCGGGCAGCCCAGGCTTTCGCAGCAAATGGAAAAACAGCCCTTGATATTTATGTAAATGTCCAACCGCTTTCAGGCGGACCTGCCAACAACGCGGTTTATCATGGATTGGTCAAACTTGGGGATACAGTGATGGGGATGAATCTGCTGCACGGCGGTCATTTATCACACGGTTCCCGGGTAAACCGCTCCGGAGAATTTTATAACATTATTTCTTACTCTGTAAACCCCGAGACAGAAATAATTGACTATGATGACGTTGAAAGGCTTGCTCTCCAGCACAGACCCAAAATGATCATTGCCGGGGTTTCCTCTTATTCCTGGCAGTTGGATTGGGCTCGTTTCCGGGAGATTGCAGACAAAGTAGGAGCATATCTGTTAGCAGATATTTCCCATGTCGCAGGATTGATCGTCGCTGGCGAATATCCCTCCCCAATCGGATATGCCCACATTATTTCCTCTACTACTCATAAGACTCTGCTCGGTCCCCGGGGAGCAATCCTGATGAGTACTGACCTGGATATTATCAAAGCCATTGACCGGGCTGTTTTCCCTGGAGAACAGGGCGGCCCGCATGTTAATGTCTTTGGGGCGATGGCAATCGCCTTTAAACTAGCTCGTACAGATAAATTCAAAGAATTGATGAAACAAATAGTTACGAATTGTAAAGTTCTAAACGATCGCTTGGAAGAACGTGGATTTAAAATACCATTCGGTGGAACTAATACACATCTGACTAATATTGATACAAAATCCGTTAGAGGTAAAGATGATGCCTGGCTAAGCGGAGACTTGGCTGCCAGAATACTGGATGTTACTGGTATCGTCACCAATCGCAATACAATTCCAGGCGACCTGTCTGCTCTGAATCCATCAGGCGTGAGGTTGGGTACTCCCTGGATTTCCCAGAGGGGATTTAAGGAGGAAGAGACCAAAGTGCTGGCGGATATCATCGCTGATATTTTGTTCTCTTGTGAGCCATATTATCAGGGTAAGGCTTTACGTGCTAAAGTTGATTTTAAAATCCTGGAGGACGCTAAACTTAAAATCCGGGATCTCGCGGAAAGCGCCGGGATCGATTACAAACCCGCAAAACATGGATATCCCCATTTTTATTATCTGGATGATGAGGTAGACAAAGGAAAGATAACTTCTTCATATATTATCAGTGGAGAAAAATCGAGAGAATTCTTGGATTACATAGTCAGCAGCGATATAGAAACACTCGAGTGCGGAATGAATCAACCGGCGATTCTATACACGTCAGAAGGAAATATTCCTGCCATGATTACCTGTGATGAACTGCAGAGTTTCCACCTCACAGTGCCTGCAGAAAAATCAGGATTAGTTTTGACCTGGCTCCGGGCTGTCTCGGATGGTTATGTACGGGTAGATGAGGATATTTTGAGAAAAATCCCCGGACCGGTCATCGTCCGCGAATCCGACAGAAAGTATGACTCCCTCGTCGAGGGTGATCCCTATGGCAGAGATAAACCTTTTTACCTGGGTATGGAGGAGGGTGAGGGGGAAGCCTTACCCGATTTTGTCTGGAATGAACCCGATGATCCACCAATTAGGAAAACAGCGCTTTATGATCTGCATGTGGAACTGGGCGCCCGGATGGTCCCGTTTGCCGGTTGGGAAATGCCGGTTCGCTATGATTCTGTTCTGGAAGAGCATAATGCAGTCCGCGAAAATGCGGGATTGTTTGATGTTACCCATATGGGTGTTTTCCAGGTAGAAGGACCGGATGCTATGGCATTTTTAGACTGCGTTGTGGCAAACGGTATTTCGGCTCTTAAAGTTGGCGAATCTGCTTATACCCATTTTCTGGACCCTGATGCGAATGTCCTTGATGACACGTTGATCTATCGCCGGAGAGACCTGGAATACATGATAGTTGTCAACGCTTCCAATGATGCTAAAGTATGGAAATGGCTCAATGAGGTCCGGGAAGGTTCTGTTAAGGTGGATAACCATCGCCCCTGGGCAAAAGTTTATGGAAGAGAAGCTATCTTACGAAACCTGCGGGATCCAAATGAAGGCAGTGAGCAGTTGGTTGACCTGGCTTTGCAGGGTCCCTGTTCAAAGGATATCTTGTTAGCTTTAGGATTTAACGCAGATGATGAGCGCAAGATAAATCATCTTAGATGGTCAGAACTGTGTGAAGTTGCGAGCGGAGAATATGATCTGGTCGTCTCCCGAACCGGTTATACCGGGGAACGAAAGGCATTTGAAATCTTTGTCCACCCTGACAAAGTTGAGTCATTGTTTAAAAAACTTTTGCAGGTTGGCAAATCCTTTGGGCTTAAACCCTGTGGATTAGGAGCCCGGGATTCTCTCCGGACAGAAGCCGGACTGCCCCTGTATGGACATGAAATGGCAGGAAAATTGAATATCGGTGTTGGAGGAGCAGGTTTCGCTTCCTATGTAAAAATCAATAAACCCTGGTTCATCGGTAGAGATGCTTACCTGGCGCAGGAAAGGCAAAGAGAGAATGTCATTGCCCGTTTCCGGTTCAGTGAAAAACGGGTCCGAAGAGCTCATTTTGGAGATCCAGTAATGGATGAGCAGGGACGGGTAATAGGTAAAGTTACCAGTTGCGCAAATGATAGTGAAGGATATTTTCTTGGTCAGGCATTCGTTAATAAACGCTTTGCCAAAAAAGGAACCTTGCTGTACATCTATCAGGATGTGTCAAAGAGAAAGGGAACAGGTCTTTCTGATTTAAGTTATGGTCAGCGGGTCGCCTTGCCGGATACGGCTACTATTTTACGACGATTTCCGCGGTTGTAAGAATTAGATAAAATTCTGAACAAATGAAAATGGGCTGTGCTCCCTCGGAACTCAATACTGAATACACTAACAGTTAGTATTGCCTAATGTATTCTATTGTTCCCATAGATTAAAATCTTTCAAATTTGATTGCCCGATAAACTCGCGCAGGAGGGAGTTATCCGGGATCATCTTAATGTCCAGGGGGAGGAACCATTCCAGGAAAGCAAGCAATCTTTTGACTTCAATCCTCGCCCGGGCACTGTGGGGGACCTGCCTGAGAATCGGTTCAGCTAAAGATTTGAGGGCAGCCATTTCGTACACCAGGGCAGAGTTGAACATGGCATCCGCGTTATCCTGGAAGGGGAAAATATTCTGTTTCTCACCCCTCCGGACAGATTCCCAGCGATTGATTGTTTCCATGGCGGAATATCCCCGTTCACGTGCGTCCCGAACTATTCTGCGGATCAACCGGGTGTCAGTCGTTGAGACACGATTATGGCGGTCGAGGTTCAACTGTGTCAGGGCAGAAATATAGATCCGGTACGCGCTGGATTGTGGAAAATCTGGAATTAAATCCGGGTTTAATCCGTGGATACCTTCTAGAATGATAATCTGACCCGGACGCAGCTGAACCGTATCCCCTTCGCTGCTTTCCCCGGATTGAAAATCATAAGTAGGCAGCTGAACAGCATCTCCGGCGATCAGCCGCTGAAGATCCTGGGATAACCGCTTCCGGTTAACCGCATCCAGGGCTTCGAAATCCCACTCGCCAAGTTCATCTTTTGGCGTGTTCTCTCTATTCACAAAGTATTTATCCATTTCCAGCGGAAAGGGAGAAATCCCCCTTGCCAGGAGCTGGATTGTAAGCCGTTTAGAAAATGTTGTTTTTCCTGAAGATGATGGACCTGCAATCAAGATGACGCTAATATTTTCAGACCGCTGCTCTATTTGGGCTGCTATCTCGGTAATATGCTGTTCGTGAAGTGCTTCAGAGACCAGGATCAGTTTCCGGATCTGGCCCTGGGCAATAGAGTCGTTTAAAGCGCCCACGTTGTCGATTCCCAGACGGTGCAGCCATCCACCATAACGTTGAAAAACGTTCATCAGGGTGTAATACTTGGGAATCGGCTGGAGAACTGTCGGGTTCTTACGGCGTGGAAAACGGAGAATAAATCCGTCGTCCATCAAAATCAGATCAAACCATTTTAAGTAGCTGGTTGATGGAACCATGTATCCGTGATGGTAATCAAGCTGTTCTCCTAACTTGTATAAAGTCAGATAATCCTTCTTCCTATGTGTAAGCAGGCGGACTTTATCCTTATATCCCCTCTTCTCAAAATATTCTATTCCTTCCTGAAGGGAGATCTTTAATCTTTCAAATCGGATGTCTTCTTTGACCAACTGACGCATACGTTTTTCAAGCTGGGTCAGTTCCTCTGCAGTGAGAGGTGATCTTCTGTATACCTGGCAGAAATAACCCCCAGAAGTAACTGAATGATCGATGGTCAGGATGGCATCTTGGTGAATGTCGTGAAAAGCGCGCTCGAGTAAAAAAGTTAATGAGCGTCGGTAAAATCGCATCCCATCTGAATCTTTCATTGTGATCGGATGAACTTCAACATCCATCGTTACCGGGTAGGATAGTTCAGTTAATTTGCCATTTACTATCGCGCCCACAATCGGAGGCAAATCTTTTTCACCCAGGATAGAAAAACAATCTTCCAGTGTACTGCCTCTGGGACCTGAAATTACCCCTCCGTTGGAGAGATGAATTTCTACTTCTTTCCGGGGTGATACAAATTTAATATCCTGTTCGCTGCTCATATTACCCAACCTGAATCTAAATATTTCACTCTGGTACTATTCTATCATCTCAGACTGGATACTCAGCAGCCTGAACATGACAAATTTGAAAAACACACTGCGCCTCAAATAAAAGCCCTGACTTCTTATGGACTGAACCCCGTAAACAGGACACAAAATAAAACACCTCTCGTACAATATAAGTACAGGAGGTGTTTTTGTATGGCGAGAAAAAAAGGAAGTAAAGA